>Ga0206130_10000580_pt1 | contig 60721 bp, 50 predicted proteins | sample Helgoland_Spring_9_FD_148637 | JGI IMG/M metagenome (GOLD analysis project Ga0206130, IMG submission 148637) | Pelagic subsurface seawater microbial communities from Kabeltonne, Helgoland, North Sea - Helgoland_Spring_Bloom_20160512_1 | ecosystem: Environmental > Aquatic > Marine > Epipelagic ... | reverse complement strand
CCCCCCCCAGATAAATTTGTATAATTATAATGTCTTTTTATATAATTTATATAATTTCTTAGTATTAATTTTCCTTCTTTTGTATCTATATTTTCAAAATTATTTGTTTCAGTATTAAATATTTTATTATACATATATATAATATATATATATTTATTTATAATATTTTACAATTATTATTTAAAGTTAATATTATTATAGAAAAAATAAAATGAATATAAAAGAAATTTTTACTAGTAATGATTATTTAGGTTTAACATGTGAAATAAAAGGTTGGATAACAACTTCGAGAGTTCAAAGTAATTTAGCATTTATTTATATTAATGATGGTTCTTGTTTAACATCATTACAAATAGTAATTGAATTTGACGATGATATTGATACAGATAATAAAAATAAATTAAAAGAATTATCGAAATCAGTTTGTATAAGTGTATATGGAGAAATAACAAAAAGCCCTGCCAAAGAGCAATTATTTGAATTAAAAACAGACTTAGATAACCTTAAAATAATAGGAACAGTTAATCCAGACCATTTTCCTCTAGCTAAAAAGGCGCATGGTTTGGATTATGTTAGAAAATATCCACATTTACGTGTAAGAACTAATACATTTGGAATGTTAGCAAGAATAAGAAATACATGTTCGTTCGCAACTCATACATATTTTCAAAATTTAAAATATATTAATGTTCATACTCCAATAATAACTTCTAATGATTGTGAAGGCGCTGGAGAAACATTTACTGTAACTAATATAGATACAAGAATTAATGATATGATAAAAAATAATAAAATTAATTATAAAAATGATTTTTTTGAAAAAAAAACTTTTCTGACAGTATCAGGCCAATTACATGCAGAATCGTATGCGATTGGGTTATCAAAAGTATATACATTTGGACCTACATTTCGTGCTGAAAATTCAAATACGTCTCGTCATTTAGCAGAATTTTGGATGGTAGAGCCAGAAGCAGCATTTATAAGTTTTGATGAACTAATGAATTTAGCAGAAAATTATATTAAATTTTGTATAAAGAAAGTATTAGAAGATAATATAGATGATCTTGAATTTATAGATAAATATATTTATAAAGGAAAAAAGGAATTTCTAGAAAATTTAATAGAAAGTTCTTTTAAAAAGATATCATATACAGAGGTTGTAGAAATCTTAATTAATGATTATGATGATAAATCTAAATTTGATAAGATTGAAAAATGGGGTGATGATTTGAATAGTAGTCAAGAAAAATATATTACGTCAAAATATGGACCTACTATAGTTTATGATTATCCTAAAGAAATAAAATCATTTTATATGAAAGTCAATAAAGATGGTAAAACAGTACAGGCTATGGATATTTTAGTACCAGAAATAGGTGAAATAATAGGTGGTTCTATGAGAGAAGAGAATTATGAAAATTTAGTTGAAGTGATAAAAAATAAAAATATAAATGAAGATAATCTATCGTGGTATTTAGATTTAAGACGATTTGGTAGTGCGCCTCATGGAGGTTTTGGTTTAGGTTTCGAAAGATTGATAATGTTAATAACTGGGCTAAGCAATATAAAAGATTGTATACCTTTTCCAAGATATCCAACAAGTTGTATAAATTAGACGATACTATTTTTTCCATAGGCAGATTCCATCAATGACTTCTGGATAAGGAATTCTCTTTACAGTTTCATCGTATAAATCAACAAAAGAGTTGGATTCCTTCGGGTTAATAGTATTGGGAAGATATCCTGTTAAATGTACTCTTTCTTGAGTTTGTATAATTTTTCCAGTATTTTTATCAATAATTGAATCTATCTTAAAACAACAAGAATTATCACGGAATCTAATTACTATTTCAGATATATTGATATATACTTCATTAAATTCTTCACATATATTTTCTGGTATAGAAACATTTTTTTTATTTTTTCCAATATAAAATTGTGTAACATGTGAACAATATAACTTAAAATTTTGTAATAATCCTACAGTTTCAATTATTACTTTTTGAAGTTTTTCTTTATTAATATCATTTATAAAAAATCCTGAATATTCTGGATTTTTTATACATTTAACTAATTTATTAGAATTCTTATAATGTAATATGTTTTTGATTTCATTACTAATTATAAAAACTGATTGAGATAAGCCAATTCTAATATTATTAAGTCTATCAACATTTCTAGATACAAAATTGCTAAATTCTTCTAATGATATCGCATAAAATTTAGCAGCTTCAATTTCGATAGTTTCATCTTTTATGGGATAATAAACGGGATAGTATAAAGTATTATCAGGAATTTCAAAATTAGTATAATTATCATTAATAAATTTAACAGCATCTTTTAAATCAGATTCAAATCTTCCTACCATTAATTTATCACCTTTATCGGATCTATTAATTACTCCAGCAATTGATACAGCAAGATATAATGGATTATTATAAGATAGTGGAGATGTAAAAAATACTTTACAATTAAAGTTGTGAAATAAATCTAAATATTTTTCATATTGCTTTTGATTTGCATTACATCTTGTAAGAACAATTATTTCAGATCCATTAGAATTTCTAATATCATGATAAAGAGCACCTTGGCATGACAATGTACATCCCCAAAATTCATCCTGTTCGTAATATCTAATTTTATAGTTAGAATTAAATTCTTGACATAAAGCATTTCCTAAAGTTGATTTTCCACTACCTTGTAATCCTTGAATCATACACACAATAGGACTATTTATTCTATTTCTAATAGGATAAATATCTCCAAGAATCTTAAAAAATTCATCATTATCAAAATTTCCAATATCACTTTGATTTAATTTAATATCACTATTCCCTGTTTCAGTCAAAAATTCTTTCCATCTGATATTAAATCCATTATCTAAATGTTTTTTTACGGAATGAACAGGTGTATGACCAATAATTTTACAAGGATAAGATTTATTCATCATCCACATACCAAAATCATATAATAATTTGGTGTAATTAGCAGCAGCTACAGTATTCAATTTATGATAATCTTTTGTTTCACAGACTCTTCTTGATATATCTTCTATATATCTATATCCTCTTAAAATACATTGTCTAGCAATTCTTTTAAATATATATCCAACAGCCTTATTTTTAACTAAAATTACTTTTCCAGTAATTTTATTAGTACAATATAATACTCCACCTTCACCTTCGTCTGTTCGACCTATTTCAAATATTTTTTCAATAGTTTCTAAATTAGATTTATCCCATTGAGAATCATATACTGTTTTATAATTAACCACATTATAACCAGCCTTTTTTAGATTTTTGAGGCTTTCAATTGGATCTTTAGCATTTCCATTATTTGAAATAGAAAACCATTTAATAGTATTATTCCCATCGCAAAAATGTTGACCATCACAATATTCACCTACAATAGTATTTTTTTCTTCCAAAAATTCTTTTTTACTGAAATCGCTTAAAAATATTTTTAAATTTGATCTTATATCTTCAAAGATTCCTAAAGTTAGATCACAAATACTATATTTTGTTTTAAAATCATTCCATTCTGACTCATTTGAAAGTATTTCAAATTTTATGGGAATATGCATATTTTTAGATCCAGCTATCAAATAAAGATTATCATTGTAACTAAATAGTGAAGCGACACAATTTTTACCATTTTCTTTTTCAGTATAAGTAATTTCAAGATTACCATTTTTAGCCCAATCTAAAATCTCATTATGATCGTAAATACTGGTATTTACTAAATTACTATAATCATTTTCAGGATCTTCGTCAATAGCTGTTTTTCCGGAAAATTTTTTATTACCTTCTAAAATCTTTTGAATTTGCCCATCTATTACAAAAATGGAGCATGCTCTTGGTAATAAATCTATAAGTGATTTATACTTTCCATATTCTTTGTCATCATCCAATTTATCTTTTAATTTATATGTATATACTTCTACATTATTATATTTTTTATACTTAATTGATATTTTTGATAAAATTATAGGTAATTCACTATTACTAATTTTAGAAAATAGCTCAGATTTGATTGATCGGAAAAATTCCATTAATATTGATTTTAATAAATATTTTGATTAAAATCAAATTTTTTATACTAATAAATAATTTTAGAATTCATAAATTTTATGAATTGACAATAAAAAATAGAAATAGTTATAGATTAAATTTTTTTCCACCAGACCAATTTATAATTAAATTATAATATTATAAATAATATTTTTCTTTCTAATTATTTTTATATTAAATAAATATATATTAATGTTATTTGGAGAAAAAGATTATATAGTATATTTATTAAGTAATACTGATAACATTAATAGAACTTATTTAGGGATTACTAAAAATCTTTCTAAAACTTTAAAGGAACACAATGGTGAATTAAAAGGTGGTCCTAGATATACAAAATTTCATAAAGAAAATGGAGAATGGATTTGTTCAATAGAAATCAGAAATTTAAGTAAAAGTGAAGCTATTACTATTGAAAGACTCTCAAAATGTAAAAGAAAAGGAAATAATTTACAAAATTCTTTAGAAAAGAGATTAAATGTAATAAAACCACTTTTAAAATATTATCCCAATTGTGAAATTATTGAATTAACAAAATAATTTCTATAATATGATAATCATTTTTGTATATGTAATGTATACCATCCATATTTATTGCCTAAATTATCTATATAATATGCTGATAACCATCCAATAATAGTAAAGAAAGTATCACCTAAAATATTTTGAAATGAATCTGGTAGAGGTTTACCTCCAGGCCATACAGTAAAAATTTTATTAATAAGATGAATACCAAAGGTAGTGTTTTCTAATATTTCAAAAATTGTATGTATTATTAACCAATTTTTAACTGATAAATTCCAAAAATATGCTATAATTCCAGAAGCAAAATGTAAATATGAATATTGATCAAAAAAATATAGTCCCATTATCTTATTTTATAATTAGAATTTATTATTATATATTTTATTATAATTTTGATATTACTAATAAAAATTTATAACTTTAGAACCATAACATCTAAATAAATATATATTCTAAATCTCAACTTCCATATATAAATATAGGAATATAAATTGTACCAGAATAACTATCATCTGTTGTTTTTTCAAAATCTATATGTGAAAAATTGCCTATAGTTGTAAATGAATTCCATCCATTCATCCATGAAGTACCCGATACCTCCAATAGTAAAGTTCCATTAGTTTTGTTATATAAATCATTTCTATTATTATATCCAGTAAATTTAAAAACAGCATTGTTTAAATGTTGTGTTAAATCTGATTCAGATCCTATTCCAGATTTGTTACAATATACTCTTGTTACGGTACCAGGAGATGAAAATCCCATTCCATATCTAAAATTATTTATAGTAGTATTACTAAGTGAAAAAAGCCTTTTTCCTCCAACTGTACCAACCCAATAATTATGAACCCATCGAGAATCCATGTATATATTACCACTAACAAAATATTGGCTTTCGCTATTACTAACAGCTAAGTGACCATACCAACTTGCACCGGATCCTCTATAAGGTATTAAAAAGTTACCAGGTGGATTCCAACCTGATATCTCATGGCTACCAAAAAGATTACCCCAAGTTGTAAGGAATAGTGTTTCAGGATCTGATGATGCTACGATCCAATCTTTAAAATTTTGATTATATAGTGGATCATTACCACCCCATCCACCAAATTGACTAGCATATAAACCAGAATTACTAATGTAATGTGCTCCATAAAAGTTAGGTTCTGATGTATTATCTGTTGGCCAAAACCATGACACATTGATTACTGGACGTAAAATTTTGTTCTTTTCTATAACTTTAATAATTTCATTTGATAATATATTATTTTGATTTGTATGATCTGGACCTTTTAGAATTAATTTAATATATATATCATTATTAAGAGATGGAACATTTATATTAGAAATATTAATTTTTCTTGTAGACAAATCAATATTAGTGTCAATGTCTAAAATATTTTGATATTGACCAGAAGATCCAATTTTATAATTTAATAATTCTATTTGTTCATTATATATATTACTATGTAATTCATTATCTAACATCAAATTTATATTACTATTTTCCGATAATAATATTAATTTACCTGGATCTAAATAAGGATAGGTAATTCTATATGTAGTATTTGTTTTGTCACTAGGAGTTTGTACAGTATCTCCTGTATTCCAAAAAGCGTCGTCAGCTTCTAAATTAATAGCAATTCTAGATATAATTGGAGTATAATAAGGATTTCTACTAGTGTCTGCGTATGGATCTGACCATGGTATATATATCATCCATATTCCAAAACTATCTGTTGGAATTTGGGATGCCCATTCACTTGCAGTTTTTTCATTAGCAGCTCCCACTGTATCACTTGCTAATATTTTATGCTTTCCAACTTGATAATGATGATCACTCGGATAGTTTGATGATCCTTTAAATTGAAAATCACCAATAAATGTCCAACCATTTTTATCAGTTACATTAGTAATAGAATGATTATAGGGATTCGTGTAACTATTTGGATGTTGGGAATCATAATACCGTCCATTACCACTATTATCACCATATAATGTTAAATCGTTAGTAGCCCATAATTGGAATCTCTTATCATATCCTCCAGTAGGAGTATTATAAATACCAGTAGTCCAAAAATTAAGTGATAAAAAGCTCTTCATTTCAGGTTCTCTCCATACCCACATTGCGCTAAATCCAAAAGGAAATACATTAGGCCATGACCCGGGACTTTCGGGTGTGTGAGTTCCTGTTGGTAAATAACCATAATCTGAAGATGTTAAAACTATTCCTTTACCATCTTGATTTGTATTCCAAATTATACTACCATCTGTGGGTATATAATATTGATCTGTCGTATAATTATTAGCAGTTTCTGAAGCAAACAATCCACGTCTAACATCAATACTAAGTCCTTTATTAGGTTCAAAGGTAAAATTACTTGGAAATGAATAAATATGATCAGCACCAGTTAATAAGTTTGTTGCTGTCCAGGAATAATTATTTTGTATATTTCCAAAATTAAGAGTTATACTCCCAGAATGATCCGCATCATTAGCAATAATAAAAGAATAATTTAAATCAGTACCTGAGATATTATAAGATACGTTAGGGTTAGTAGTACCATCACTAATTACTATATTGGGTGTTATATTATTATGTATTAATGTAGAAAATGTACTAGTCATTGATAAGTTTTGACCTACAGTTATATCTAAATTATCATAGGGTGAATTTTTTACAGTTGTATTTAGAGTTGGAGAAAATTCGAAAATTTTCGATGCTAAAACAGATATATTATAATCAGTATCAACTATAGTTCCATAATTATTAATTCCGCCATTCTTTAATTTTAATTTTATATCATGTTGAGCTATTGTTGTAGCTGTATAATTAAAGTCAATAGATTTATTATTAATTACAATGCCAGATGTATCTAAATCTAATGCTGAAGTAACTCCATTTACAGTAATTTCAATGCTGGAAATCATTTTATTTATATTATCATTATGTAGTACTCCATTACTTGTTAATGTAATTCTTTGTCTTGTTATTTTATCTTTACAAAAAATATAATTATCAAGTAATGAAGATTGAGTTGTTATGGAAGATATTTCGGTAGGTATTTCCCATAACACTAAATTTCCATAAATATCAGTTGATAGAGAATTTAATTGACTTAGCTTACCATTTAATAAATCTACCTCTTCTTTTGTTACTAAATTTTTATCATTAACTATCAATGTAGCCAAATCACTTATTGTTATTTCATCACTCATTATTAATATATATATTTATAGTATTTATTTTAAGTAAAAAAAAAGAAATTATATGAATATATAAATTATAAAAAGGTAAATGTTTGACTAATTCACACAAACTATTTTTAATATTATGATGATTTTTTCAATAAATTTTTTTTTTTTAGGAACAGAAAAGTTAGATTTAGATTATAGAAACTAAGGTGACGAACCCACTAATAACCCCGCATAATGATCTACAATCTCATCTTGGTCTTCTATACTCATATCGTCATTTTGTGCCCAACCTATCCATGTTGTATCCGTGTTGTGCCAAGTAGGGGCAAGCCAAACTCCACCAGTTGAAGTACTCCATCCTTGATATTGGAACGTTGCATGATTAACTTGATGTGCTGAAGAATGGACAGGTGGTATTGCTTTGGTAGAAGAATGCCATTGATAACCATCATAACAATGAACTGTAGCACTTGCGGAACTTACTAAACCACTACCATTAGAATAAATTTGATGAACCTTAATCACATATGAATAATCACCCATAGGAATTTCTCCATGAAGCCAAAATGCTGCGGGTAAAATTCCGTTACCTGTATTAATTAAACTCAATTGAAATCCTACGGTATTTTCATCTTGTGGAGCACCATTATTTCGTTGATAAAAATTTCCATTAGAATTCATAGTTACTGGATCATATCCAGGATATTGTGTTGAATCTCTATTATGATGCACAGGGTCTGAATACAAGAGAGTCCAACTGTAATTTTGTTTAGCAAAGTAAAAATTGTCTGTCCATGACGAAAATGGAGTGTTACATTTAAATGCTATTACCTCCGTCATTGTTGTCCACGTAATATTTGTGCTATGTAATTTCCACCATGGCGAACCCCATCCACTATAATCACCTGCAAATCTTGGATATGTATTTCCATTTATTGTAGCAACTTCCGCTGGACTACCAAGAGTGTGTATCATTCCATTGTAAGTACTACGATATGGAAGAGAGAATTTTGAAGTATTTTGTGATACCATTCCTCTTAATATACTTGCAGCAGCATTATTGTCAGTACTATTATCACCAGTGTTTGTATAATTATAACCACTAAAGTTAGAATATATTATCCAATCAGTTGGAACTGGCCAGTAATGTAGTGCCGTATTAGGAATCGTCATATTTATTGAGGAACTTAGAGCCCCATCTGGACCCTTCAATATCACGTAAAAGTAAATGTCATCGGGTGCAGTAGCAATCACATTCTCTATCGTAATTGTCTCCACATCTGTAGCCGAATTAATACTAACATCAGATGATAAAACTGTAACAAGAGTGCCGCTTGAACCTGTCTTATACTGAATCGACGAAATTTGTGAGGCGTAAATGTCGCTATGTAAGTGATCGCCATCCGTTAACGAAAGTACAAGAGTGCTAGACGAATTCACTTTCAAGTGCATACCTAATGGATACCCATTTTCTGTACCATCATATGATACTATATTAGGAAATGTATAAATATCATTTAAGGCTGTAAGTATACCATTAGCTGACCATGAATATGTATTTTCTAAATTTCCATAACTTAAAGTAATTATGCCAGAATGATCAGAATCATTGGAAACAGTAAATGAATAATTTAAAGTAGAACCAGATATACTAGATACCGCATTAATATTAGTATAACCATCATTTACAATAACAGTAGATACGATATCAGAATGAATATTATCCAAAAATGTACTAGTCATAGATAATGTTTGGCCAACTGTTACATCAGTAATGTCATGTGGTGAGTTTTTAATAGTAGTTACAATATTAGGAAATTGTAATTCAATAATTCTAGAAGATTGAACAGATATAGTATAATTTGTGCTAATTATACTTCCTATCTCAAGAAGATTTGTATTTCTTAATTTTACTATTATATCGTGTTGTAATAAACTAGATGCGGTATAGTTAAAATCTATAGTTTTATTAAGACGATCAATTACTATTCCTGATGTTGTTAAATCTAAATTAGATGCAATTCCATTGACAATTATTTGGATTGATGATATCATTTTACTTACAACATTATTATATAATTGTGAACTACTTGTAAATGTAATTCTTTGTCTAGTACTTTTACCTTTTACAAAAATATAATTACCAGGCAATGAAGATTGAGTTGTTATAGAGGCGATATTGGTAGGTTTAACCCATAATACGAGATTTCCGAATGTGTCTAAAAATACAGTATTTATAAATTGATTATATTTATTGGTCAATAAGTCAAATTGAGATCTTGTTGGCAAATTTTTTTCATTGATAATTAATGTTCCCAAATCACTTAAGTTTATTGGATTGCTCATATAATAACTATTTAAATTATTATATAAGTATTTTTTAAATAGATAATAATAAATTTTTTGTTTTTTTCTTAATATATTACAAGTCTATTATATTCATAACAGTACCATATCCACCTCCATGATAATAAATTGCATATACTTTAGTATAATCAGTCAATGTTATAGTAGGTATTGCACCATATCCAGTACCTGTAGGACCAATAACTCCAATTTTGGTTAGAGAACCGTTAGAAACACTTCCAGCTGTGCTAAAATCACTAAAGTGAGCATCTTTACTAGAAATTTCATATAAATTAGAACCAGTTGAACTGCCATGCGAACTTTCTGCATTGAATGATATAGTCAGACCTGTACTTACTGTAAAAAATAATGTATGCATTCCTGAAGAATCAGCTGTTGCAAATGCAGATGGTTGCGAAATATTTTCACCTGAATTGAAACTTCCAGGCGGAGAACCGGTGGAAGATTTAAATTCAGGTATTATTGGTGCAACTGCAGAACTCGATATTATTGGTGTCGCCGGAGACGCCATAGTAGCGCCATCTGGTCCATTCAAAGTTATATAAAAGTATACATTATCCACCGCAGTCGCTACTATATTGGCTAATGTTATAGTCTCATATCCTGTAGCCGAATTGATTGTCACGTCGCTACTTGAAATGGTTACTAAAGAGCCAGTATTTCCGGTTTTGTATTGTATTAAAGATACTTGCGTCTCATAAGTATTGCTGTGTAATTGGTCGCCACCAGTGAATGTAAGCACAAGATTGCTAGGTGTAAATAACTTTAAGTGCATCCCCGAATGATATCCGTTACTTGTGCCATCATATGATATTATATTCGGAAATGTATAAATATCATTTAATGCTGTAAGTAAACCAGTAGCTGACCACGAATAACCATTATTTATATCTCCGAAACTAAGAGTTATAGTTCCCGAGTGATCTGAATCATTTGTAATAGTAAAAGAGTAATTTATATTGCTATCAGATATATTAGATACCGCATTAATATTTGTAAAACCGTCATTTATAATTACTGTAGATACTATATCTGAATGAATATTGTCCGAAAATATGCTACTCATAGATAGTGTTTGTCCGACTGTTATATCTAGTGTATCATGTGGAGAATTTTTAGTTGTATTATTTATTGTAGGAAATTGAAAAATATTAGATGTAAGTACAGATATTGTATATTCAGTGTCAATTTCCGTTCCAATACCAATAGTACTTGCACTTTTTAATTTTATTTTAATGACATGTTGTGATAAATCTGTAGCTATATAATTAAAATCAATAGTTCTATTTACAGGATTTATTACTATTCCAGATGTTGTTAAATCCAAATTATATGTTATTTCATTTACGATTATTTTAATAAATGATATTATTTTACTTACATCACTACTATGTAATGGTAAATTACCATCTAAAGTTATTCGTTGTTTAGTACTAAAATTTTTTATAAGTATATAAGAATCCGGTAAAGATGATTGACTTGTTATTGATAATATACTTATAGGTGCTACCCATGTTACAATATTTCCCGAATCATTTAAAACCAAATTATTAAATTGATCAAATTGATTAATTAATAAGTTAAAATCAGATTGTAAAGGTAGGTTTTTATCATTTATAATTAATGTCCCTAGATTATCTACTGTAATAGGATTACTCATATTTATATTATAAATATTATAGTAGGTTTTTAAATAATAATAATATTAGTAATTATATTTGAATATAAAAAAAAATTTGGCAAAATCTGAACTGTCAAAATAATTTAAACCATAAAAATTTAAGTCATCATTATATAATTTATTAATATAATTAATTTCATGTAAACATTTTAATTTCATTTTTTTTGCATTATCATATATTAGTATATCACTAATATATGATTTAATATCATTGTTTAATGGTAAATGATTTATAACCAAATTGTACATATAATATAAAATATATTTATTTACATCTAAAAAGTATAACAAAAATCACTATAATATAAATCACATGATTCACCAATATATTTTTTTAAATAAAAAAAATTTGAAATGATTAGGATAATTGTTAAAAAGTTTTTGAATTTTATAATTATAAATCAATTTAAACCTAAATATAATATATAATAAACATTATGATTTATTGAATAAGACCACAATTTTTACATTGATAATATCTTTCACCGTATAAACATTGTTCTCTTTTTCTCTCCCAATTATGTTCTGAATTTTTATTTAAATAATTTATACCATCTTCTATATCTAGAATTTTTTTTTTTAAATTTTCTTTTTCTTTTTCTAACTCTTTTATTTTTTCTGCATATTCTGTACATGGTACTTTTTTATTATTCTTGTTATTTTGTTCAATATATGATACTGTTTCATTATTCATAGTATTTGTTTAATAATACAAACATATATGTATAAATCAATTTTATTTAAATATATATTTAATTCTATTTATATATATATTATGAATAAAAGTTTAAATCTAGTACCATTATTACTTAATTATTCTAGAATCAAAGATCCAATATCTAGTAAATTTTTTGATATTCATACAAAAAAAGGTAAAAAATTACTACAAAACTATATAAATCATATAGGAGGTAGGTGGACATCGGGTGAATGTAGTACAGAGAATATAAAAGAAAAAAAAGAATGTAAATATGATAAAATAAAAAATTTTATGTTTTTAAATATTTATACCCCTAAAATCAATAAAAGAATAGAAGAGCTAAAAAGTCTAGAAAATTTAGAAAATGAATGGACAGACAAAATTAATACTATGCTTAGAAATTATATATTAATAGCAGATGAAGAATTATTGGATTTTGATATTACATATTATAGAATAATACGGAATAATGAAAATATGTTAAGAGGAAATAAAAATGAACCAAAGCCTTTGGAAGGATTCATTAAATCTAAAATGACTATAACTAAAATAGAATTAAATAATTATTTTAGAATATATGTTAAACCTAAAATATTATCATGTGGATCTTTAGATTTACATGCTATTGGTTCAAAAACATTAAAAGAAAAATTAGAAAAAATTTCTAATGAGAAAAATAATAGATATTTAATTAATGATCTATATATGAATAGTGAAATGTTTCCTAATAAAAATGAAGAATATGAAATTACAGGAGTTTTTTTGCTGAATTTATTAAAAAAAGGAATCCATGTTCATATAACATCAAATTTTGGAGAAATAATAAATGATATTTTAGAAGATTTGATATCAATAAATCATAACAAAAAATTTAATAAATTTATTTCTAATGGAAATCAAGTTTTTTTTACTCTTTTATTAGATGAAGAACAAAGAAATAAATATATTGAAAATAAAGATGATGGAATTTTAGTTAATAGAAAAAATGAATCTGTAAATTGTGGAAATAAAGACAAAATTCATATTGTTTATACTAAAGAAGAAGAAGCTTATTCAATATATAAATTTATAGAATATGTAGAAAGAGATGATCATGGATTATCAGAAGGAGATGAAGAAACTAGTGCCGCAGGTAAATTTGAATTATCTATAATAGGTTTAAAATGGATTGATTTATTAGAAATAGATAATACATTAAAATATTCTATAAAATGGAATGACTATTTAGATATAATGTTATCAGGTAGAGCTAATATAGTTTTATATAATTTAAATGATAGTTATCATACACAAAAAGCTGTTAATCATCTTTTAGATTATTGGAATAAAGAAGGTATTGATGAGAAAATTGGTTTATTTTCAAATAATCTATTTTATAATATTAGAATATCTAAATCATTATTTGTAGGCAGTGATGATACAAAAACAAAAGAAGAGATAAGAGATAAATATAATTATAATAATGATTTGATAAAAAAAGATTTGGCTAAACATTTGTTAAAGATATATTATACAATAGATCCCCTGTTAGAAAATGAAAAAAAATATTTTTGTAGTAATTTAGAGAAAATATCAGAAAAAGATATTCTTTGTCTAATAAAAAAATATAATATAAATATAGATGATTTATGCGGTCTAAATGAATATAATGAAAATCTATATCCAAAATCTTTAATGTCAAAATATAAAAAAAGAGATTGTGATTATTATGGATATTTAATGAATGATGATAATATTTATTCAAAAACATGTTATGAAAATAATAATATATAGTATTTTAAACCTAATAGGGTTAAATTTATTTTTTTTTTAAATTATATTTTATTATTTTATTATTTATATATTTATAGTATATGTATAATAATATAATTAATCCTAATGATGGAAAAACAGTATGTATAGATAGTAAAATAGGAAAAAAAATATTATATAACTATCTAATAAATATGATTGGAGGTGGTATTAGTAAACAAAAAACTATTAATGATGTAGATATTTATTATGTAAATTTAGAAAAAGATATAGATAGAAAAAATAAATTAGAAAATAATTTAAAATTGTTAAATTTAACAAATATTAGAAGAATACCAGGTATATATGGTAAAAATTTGAAGGACAATAATTATAGAAAGGAAATAAGTAATTTATTAGAAATTGAGTCAACTAAATTAACTCCGGAATATTTTTCTAAAAAAAGTAATTTTTCCTGTATGACTAGAAAGATAGAAGATATACTTCCTAAAGTAGGATGCTATTTAGCACATTTATCTGCATTAAAATCGGCTTATGAAAATAAATTAGATTCTTTATTATTATTAGAAGATGATGCAATAATATTACCAAGTATTCTGAACAATAGTGAAATATTTAATCATCCATCTGACGCAGATATAGTTTATTTCGGGGGTACTTTTTCTCATAATAAAGTTGATAAAGATCCTCTTTTTAATGAAAAATTAAATAGTAAATTTATAAAAATTGATCCAAAATATTTAACATTATTTGGAGTATTTGGTTTATATATACCATCATTTGAAAAAATAAAAGATATGTATAATGTTTATAAATCAGTTTTTTTGGATGGTACATCAAATTTAAGTAAAAAAAAATGGAAAGACAAAACAGATAATGAATGGAGATCAGGTAATATACGTATGATGGCATGTTTATCCGATAGAATGTTAACAAAATATTTTCAAAATTTTGGAAATACATATGTATTAAACCCTGTTGTTGTATATCATGATATGGATAATAAATCAAATTTGTCAGATAGTAAAAAATATAGAAGTCAACAAAAAGCTATGAGTTTTATTTATGATTCCAGTCAACAAGAATATATCGATAATCAATTATCATTATTAAATAAAAAACTAATAAGATAAAAATAAATAGTTTGATTTCATATATAAATATATATTAAATCAAATCATAAAAAAATTAGATTAAATAAGGTAAATTATTAATATTAAATAAACAAGAAACTTTTATAACTAAAAAAAATTTATTATTGTATTGGCATTTTAGAATTAAATCTATTTTACAATTAACATTTTTACATATATAATTAAATAGATTTATAGTATTATTAATTTCATAATGACTAATTCCAAAAATAAATCCATTATCAGAGATACCTATAATATATATAGCAATACCATTACCCTCTAATATTCTATATTTTAGTTGGGTAGAATATTTTTGAAATTTAATTTCAGACATATTTGACAGATTTAGCTTATATTCAATATTACCATCATTTGATTCTTTATCAAACATTTTCATATTTAAATAATAATTCTTTTAATATTTAACTTAACAATTGTTTATATTAGTTTTTAAAAATATACTATAAACTTTTTTATGTATTTATATTTTTAGATTTTTCATTAATTATATATACTATAATTAATGAAAAATCTAAATTTTTGTTTTGATTATAAATATTTAATTAATAAAACCTACTAAAATATACCTTTCACCCGAAGTGATCGGTATACCAGAATGATAATGAGTTAATCTTCCAGGATGAATAGAACAATTTCCTATAGGAACATTTTGACTTTTATAATCTTGACGTAGAAAATAGGTGCCTCCTCCTTCAAAATCATTATTTAATGTAAATAACACACTATATGAAGATGAATCATGATGAGGACATAAATCTTTTTGACCATCCATTGAATATTTTACTAGAAATACAATATTAGTTTCATTAGTTTTAAAATTTGAGTATAAAAATGATGCTAATTTAGAAATATATTTATTTAATATGAATTTCCATTGATCATCTAAATCCAATTGATTGAGATGAATATCCCTTGTAGGAACATTTTCATGTCCACCAGCTAATCTATTATCTTTATTTGTTCCATCAGACCATTTATTTAACGAATCGGCTATATTTATAAGACATTTACATAATAATGGAGAAAAAAACATGAAATCATACATATCTTTTATATGCTCGTTAATTGTTATATTACTCATATTACACATATTACTACTAATATTATTATCAATAAATTTTTTTTCCCAATGATAAGGAGAATCTTCAATTAAGAATGTATCAAAATCATGAGATGTAAATTTTTTATACCAATATTTATCAGCTTTATCATATTTAATTATTTTTCCATATACATTTGAACAATTAATATACATAGAACATTCAAAATGTCTTAAATTATTACAAAAAGTCATATCAATATCAGATATATCCCATAAATTATTATTATAAAATATATCTATATTGTATTTTTTGATAAATTTTTTAGATATAAGACAGGTATTATAAAAATATGGAATAGAATATATTCCTGTTTTATGTTTATTTATAATATCATAATAAAAATTAGAACTTTTATAAAATCCATTTGAATCTATGTCTGTCCAAAAATTTCTAAAAAGTGTATTTTCCTGTTCCAATAATGGTATAATAATATCTTTATTTTGTATTACAAGATCATTTATAATATTTGATTTATCTATTATGTGAGATAAATCTTGAGTATAATAATAATCAGCACTAGAATTTTTAAAATTATTTAAAGATTTTTTTCTAAATTCTAAATTTTGCAAATGAATATCATTATCTAAATTATTATAATTATGAAATATAATTTTAGATTCAGAATTTATTGAATTATTGATTATTATATCAAGAAATGTAGAATTAGAATCTTTATTTATTTTATTATTTAACCATAAATTTTTTGAGAATGCATTATATATCGTAAATGTTACATTTTTACCATTATTATTTCCAAAATGGATATTAAATAGATTTATAAAAAATTCATCTATAAATCCACATTTTTTATCTAAAAAAATGTCAACCAAATATATAAAATTTGTAGATATACTTTTAGGTGAAGGGACTATTTTTAAGGGATATAATTCATCAATTGCTCGGTTGAATAAAATAATATTATTTTGTGTATAATTATCAATATGAAATAGTTTATTATTTTCTAAGATTGAATTATAATTGTCATAATTAACTGATAAACAGAATTGATCATTATTATTATAAGAATTTTCAATTATATTAGGTAGATTAGGATACTTAAATATTATATTAGTATTAAAAAATATAGATTGATTATTTTTAAAATAAAGAATTTTAAAAAAATTTTTTCCAAAACCTACATATTTTTTTTTAAGATTTATTATAATATTATCAGTATTTTGGGATAACAAATTTTTAGGAAAATTATTATAACTTAAACTTTCATTAATATTTATATATTTTATATAATCCGAATCTAATATTTGTCTTTTAATTATTTCTTGATTATATTCACTATAATTCTCAGATATAATTAATATATTGTTCATAGATATTAATTTAATATATTTTATTTACTTTAAAATATTTTTAAGTAAATAAAATTAAATTTGATTTGATATTTATTGTACATATATATATAATTAAAAAATATGGCATATATGAGATTGGAGAAAGAATTAGAAGAATTAGTAAAAAATCCACCTACAAATTGTTCAGCTGGTACTGTTGATGATGATTTATTTCATTGGAGAGCAAGTATAACAGGTCCAGAAGATACTCCTTATTTTGGAGGAATTTTTAGTTTGGATATACATTTTCCGACAGACTACCCATTTAAAGCACCAAAAATGAATTTTATCACTAAAATATATCATCCAAATATTAATGCTGCTGGTAGTATTTGTGTAGATATATTAAGAGAAAATTGGAGTCCAGCACTAACTATTTCTAAAGTTTTACTCTCAGTATCTTCTTTAATGAATGATCCTAATCCAAATGATCCTTTAGATGTAGATATAGCAGATCAGTATAAAAATAATAAAAAATTATTTGAAGAAACTGCTAAAACTTGGACCACAATTTATGCTATGGGAAATTGAAATAACTAGTTAAATCTTTTGAATGAATAGGAATTATTTTCTTTATAAAAATCTTTATAATTTCCAATTTTAGAATATTTAGTAGATTCTTGTCTCTTATATGAATCTTTTTTAAATTTAATATTATCTTTTTGTATATTATTTTCATGATTAGAATATAATACATCTTCCATATTTAAGAATTTTATATTTTTTGATAAAATATTGTTTGAAGATATATTACAATCTTTATTCCATATTTTTAAAATACAAAAATTTTTTTTTGGACTTATAGATATACCATTAATATTCATTATATTTTTTTCATCTTTTGTAATACATTCCCCTATCATATACATCATTAATTCAAACCAAGCATTTTCAGAATCATCTTTTGCTACTTTAAATGACCAATATCCTCCTTTTCTATTATTTTTATCTTCCCATTGTGGATAAATACATTCACCATTATGTTTTCTCATTAAAAAGAACATGCCTTCATACGTTTTTGGTAAACATTTATTCCAAGAATTTCTTAATACACAAAAATCCTCGATTGAAGATAATTCAATTATATCTTTATAACTACTTAATTCCCAATTTTTATCCGAGGGATTATGATACCATACAATCCATTTTGTATTAGTAGGATGTTTTATAATAGTATTATCTTCTTCATTTTTTAATGATAATTTATCATTTATTATATTACTATCATCCATTATTTTTTATATATAACTTGTTATTTTTAAATGATTTAATTTATTTTAAATAAATCATTTAAAAATAATTAAATTATTCTTTCGAATCCATTAGAATATATTAAGACAAAATTAATAGTATCTAAATTTAATTCAATGTTCAATATATTATTAATATAATCAATTATATAACTTTTATTTATTATTAAATGTTTATCTTCATAAAAATTTCCTTTAGGACCTGAAAATTTTTTTATTATTTTTAAAATTTCTAATTTCATATTATCATCAATATGAATATTATTATTTTTAATTTCTACTAAAATTATATCTTCGTTTGTTTGATCAAATGGATTTTTTTTTTTCACCTCATTAAAAGTATATATTGGGAATTTAATATCATCTATTTTACAATCAGAATACAGTATATAAAATTCTTTTTTATTTATAAAATATTTTATTAATAATGATTTATATTTTGTATATTTATTTTTTTTTAAATCATTTAATGAATTATAAAATAAACTATTGTTTACTATAATTTTTATTTTTTCATTGTTATTTATTGTCAATTTATCTAATAAATTATTGATTTTTTTTTGTAAAATTAGTGAATAACCTATTATCTTAATTAATAATAAATTTAATTTGCGATAAACTTCAGGAGCGAAAAAGATAATAAATATTGTAAAAAAAAATGTTAAAAAACTAAAAAAAATGCTAATGATATAATTATTCATTATTTTAATTACAAATTTAATTCTTTAAATATTTATATGAATTTAGAATTAATTAAACAATCAAAAAAACCATATATCATTATTTTTTCACATGTTCTTACTAAATCATCTGCTAAACTTTTATTAGAAAATCTTAATAAAATAAATATAGAAGGTACCATCGTTACTTGCTTTATTACATCAGAAATAATTAATAAATTTATTAATATACCAAATATTTATTTTTTAATATATTGTCCTCAAATCCAATTTTGTAGAAAAAATAATGAAATTACTATACCAAAAGATAGATTTTATCTTTATCAAATTGAACAATTAAATCTTAATCTATTTTCTTATCAGAATGTTGATATAATTTATGATCATATAATTAATTCAATATGTACTTTTGATTATTCATATCAAAATTTAGATTATTATTCTATCAATTCAAAATATAAAGTTAAGATAATACAACCATTTATTTACAATAAAGAAATATATTGTACAAGGGAAAATGATATACTTTTTATTGGTACAATAAATAATAGAAGAGAAAAAATTTTAAAATATTTAAAAAAAAAATATGAAGTTACTATAGTTGAAAAGATTACAGGAGATCAATTGTCTGAATTAATTATTAAATCAAAAATAATTATTAATATACATATTTCACATAATTCTATTCTTGAAATATTCAGAATACATGAATTATTACCTTATAAAACATGTATTTTAACTGAAAATGTATTAGATGAATCTTCATTACAAAAATATAGGAATTATATTGATATTTTTCCTATAATAGATAATAATCTTCAAAATATTGATACTTTGACTGATATTTTAGATTATAAATTAGAAAATTATAAATTAGAAAATTTTAATTCTAGGATAGATCTTATTAATAGTATTAATAAAGAAAATTTATCAATATTAGAAAATAGTATTATATATGAAAAATAATTTAAAATGTAATATTATATCATTATGTATATATTTTTATTTTTACTATTAATTATAACTATTTATTTTTTTGTTAATAAAAAAAAAGAAAATAAAGAATATTTTAAATCTAAAAGTATTTGTACTGACAATTTAACAGATAAAGAATATTTGCTTCATATGATTCCTCATCATAAAGTTGCCATAGATATTAGTAAAGAATTACAAAAAAAAAGTAAAAACTCAAATATACAATTTATTTTAAAAAAATTAATATGGACGCAAAATTATGAAATAGAAATGATGAATAGAATATTAAAACAAGTAGCGTCTAATGTTAGTGATATACCTAATAATACTTATTATCAATATACAAAATTTGATTTTATTTCACCCAATAAATTAGGTCTGACAAATACATATTGTGATCCTTTATTCTTTGATTCAAAAAAACATTCTAAACATTTACAACATAGTGATTTAGATGATAATATGTATATAAATCATATGATTCCCCATCATCAAGTTGCTGTCGATATGAGTAAAATTTTACTGAAAAATACAAAATCTGATTTTATGATTTATTTAGCATATCGAATTATTCGAAGTCAACAAGAGGAAATTATAGTTCTCAATGATTTAAAAAAAAATATATACGATAACAATAGTGAATTATTACACTAATGTATTTCATAAAATTGATTTATTATAAATAAAGGAAAAAAGTATATGAATGCATTAAAATTCATGATAAGACATGCTATTAATATAGAATAAATTATTAAGTTATTTATTTTTTTTATATATATAAGTTTAAATGGTATTAAATTTCTAATAATAAACCATATCAATAATAAATATCCTACTAAATTACCCAATTGACATATTTTATTTTCATAAATACCCTTATTAATAGGATGTTTGATAAAATCAATATTTTTCGTGATAATACTTTCAAAAGGATGGTTAATAGTATATGTTGTTTTAAAATAATTAAACATATAAAATATATAAAATCCTTGTAATACAGATAAATAAAAGTTATAATAATATTTCATAATAATAATATATTATATATGAAATATTATATAAGTAAGATTTCTAATATTGTAAATTTAAAATTAAATACAAATATTAATAAGATAATCATTTCAAAAAACCACTTTCAAGATAGAAAATTATTTATAAACATAAAAAAAAAAAATCAATATAAAAAATATTACAATATTTTTATAAATTTTATACCATTTTTTATATATTTTATACCATTCTTTATTTCCAGTCTATATTTTTGTTATAGTAATCATATAAATCTTGAGAATTTAGATAATTTTTTTGATGTAATTTATATTATAGTGATTGAAAATGATAGCATATTAATAAAAAAAAAAAATTTTTTTTTTAACTTTAAGATAGATATTAAAAATTTAGATGATATAATTGAAAAATGTTTAGATTATAATATACCAGTCTACTATGAAAAGAATACTAATTTACATATAAATAACTATATTTTTAATCCTTTTTAAATATAATAATATAATTTTTATAATAATATGTTTATTTAAAATTAAATTTCAAAATTATATAATTATGTAAAAATCTAAAATTAATTCAATTTTGAAATTAGACAAATGTAATATAATGAATAAATTAATATTTTTTAGTATTTTTGAATCTATATTTTTATTAATAATAAAAAAAACAGAATATAATAGTTATGATACAAATCCAGTAGATATATTTGATCCATATTGGAATTAAATATATATTTAAAAATAAATTTTGATAGTAAAATAATGATAATTAGTAGAGTAAAGAATTTATTAAATAGAAAGAATATTTACAAAAGAAATATTTATACATCACCAATTTCAAAATCAGATAGTAATAAATCTCAAATGATTAATGGTTTAATATTTTCAGGTATTTTTGGATATACAATCTATTATTTTTTACAAAAAAATACTAGAAAATATGAGAATATTACAATTAATGAAATTAATGATGATATAGAATATATTAGAATTGTAAATGATAAATTCTTGATAGCAAAAAAAAAATATTCTGATGTACTTTATAGAATGAATATACCGAACTACAGATATTTAGAAAAAAAAAATATAAATGATAATATTCCAATGCATTTTGAAAATACTGAACAGAATGATAAATTATTAGGTTCTCTCATTAGTTTATCGATAACAGGATTATTTATTTATTTAATATTTAAAAGAAGTAATAATTTACCTAATTTTTTGAATATAATTAAACCACCAGAAGTAAATTACAGTAGTAAAATTAGATTTAAAGATATTGTAGGACAAAAGAATGCTAAAAATTCAATAATGGAATATGTAGATATATTAAAAAATAGAGATAAATATAATAACTTAGGAGTTAAAGTACCAAAAGGGGCTTTATTATCAGGTCCACCAGGTACTGGGAAAACTTTATTAGCGAAAGCAGTTGCTGGAGAAGCTGGTTTACCATTTTTAACATTGTGTGCTTCGGAATTTAACGCTATGTTTGTAGGGATGGGAGGAATGAAAGTTAAGGCATTATACAATGAGGCAAGAAAATTAGTAGAAATTCATGGAGGATGTATAATTTTTATAGATGAAATAGATGCGATTGGACAAAAAAGATCATCAATTAATAATGGATTATCAGGAAATTCAGAAAGAGAAACTACTTTAAATCAATTATTAACAGAAATGGATGGTTTTGAGAATTCTGAAAATATATTAACATTTGCTGCAACAAATAGAAGTGAAATATTAGATGATGCTATTATAAGATCAGGAAGATTAGATAGAAAAATAATTTTAAGTTTACCAAATTTAATTGATAGGAAAAAAATATTTGGTTACTATTTATCAAAATTAAATATTGATAGTAATTTATTGAGTGAAATATCATCTTTGGCAAGTACATTAACACCAGGATTATCTCCTGCCGATATAGCAAATATTGTTAATGAATCTGGTATAATTGCTGTAAGAAAGAATAAAAAAGAAATAGAAATTAATGACGTAAAAGAAGCTATAGATTACGTTTTAATGGGAAATATAAGCGATATAAATATAAATCCAAATGAAAAAGAAACTATTGCATATCATGAAGCTGGACATTCTTTTATGTCATATGTATTATCCTCTGTTCCTAATCCATTAAAAGTTACTATAATTCCACGTGAAAAAGGAATGTTAGGATATTCTCAATCAGAATATATAGAACAAAATTTAATTACTAAAATACAAATGGAGGAAAATTTAATGGTTTGTATGGGAGGGAAAGTTTCTGAAGAAATATTTTGTAATACAGTTACTAATGGATCTTATAATGATATAGAAAAAGCTACAGAAATATCAAAAAAATATATAGAATGTTATGGATTTGATGAGTTTAAATTTATGAATGTGTCTAATGTAAATTTATATAAAAATGATTTAGGTGAATATATTAAAAATACTAGTGATAAAAAAATTATTAATTTATTAAATACAAAATATGACGAAACCTATGATATAATTAATAATAATAAGAATAAAATTGTTAAAATTAAAGATTTATTACTTAAAAATGAGACTATATATTATAATGAAATTAAGAATTTAATAGATAATACTAAAGAAGAATAGTAAGATATTAAATTAATTGTATTCATTTAAATTATATTTTATTTAAATAATCACTAGTTAATCAAACCTACCTCCAATATTATATATATATAAATTATGTATATATATAAAATTTATTGTAAAATTTAATTTTATTTTTATTTTTGTATTTTAATATATTAATGGATGATTATAAATTTAAAATAGAAAATTATGGTAATTTAGATGAAGATATCATTATTGATATTATTAAAAATGATACTAATTCATATCTGGTAATTGATGACAATAGAATTGATAAGACTATTCCTAATAATTTATTTGGTGATATGAGTAATCATTTAATTATAAATAATGGGAATGAATTTTTTGATTTTGGATATATAAATAACATATTAGGTCCAACTGGACCAGTTGGAATTAAAGGAAATAAAGGAGATTTAGGACATACTGGATTAGAAGGAAATAAAGGTGAAATAGGAGATAAAGGTATGCTTGGTAATCAAGGTTTACAAGGAGACAAAGGAGATAAAGGATTATCAGGTAAAAAAGGAGAAAAAGGAGAGTATGGTAATAAAGGTGAACCTGGTATAACTGGACATTCTGGAATTGACGGTTTAAAAGGTAATAAAGGAATTATTGGTAATACTGGGTCAATCGGACTGACAGGTGAAAAAGGTGAAAAAGGTAGAAAAGGTTTAGAAGGAGTTACAGGACCACAGGGTAATAGAGGAGCTGCTGGAGAAATAGGGAATAAAGGTAATAAAGGTGAACAAGGATCAACAGGAGAATTAGGTATGAAAGGAGAGGTGGGAAATACAGGACCTCAAGGAATAATAGGTATTAAAGGGGATAAAGGTATAAAGGGATGTCAAGGGTTACAAGGATTAATAGGTTTACAAGGTATTAAAGGAGATAAAGGTATTGAAGGACAAAAAGGGGAAAATGGTTATAAAGGAGAAAAGGGTATAATAGGAGATCAGGGAATAAAAGGTGATAAAGGAATAATTGGTATTAAAGGTGATAAAGGATTAACAGGAGATGTAGGGCCATCTGGTACAAAAGGGGAAAAAGGAGAAGTAGGATTAACTGGAGAAAAAGGCAATATAGGAGATAAAGGAGATATAGGAGACCAAGGAATGTTAGGAAAACAAGGAATTAAAGGAGAAATTGGAGAAAAAGGTGATAAAGGATATATAGGGGAAAGAGGAGAAAAAGGTACTAGAGGAGAGAAAGGTTTTTTAGGAAATACAGGTTTATGTGGAGAAAAAGGTGAAGTTGGTAAAAAAGGTGAGATGGGTATACAAGGAAATACTGGAATGAAAGGAAACAAAGGAGAAATTGGTTTAGAAGGGAATCAAGGAATGACAGGAAAAAAAGGAGATATTGGAATAAAAGGTGACAAAGGATTGTCTGGTGATCATGGTATTAAAGGGGATAAAGGTATGATAGGAAATATTGGGAGTAAAGGAGAAAAAGGCATAGGAGATACTGGTTCTATTGGAGAAAAAGGGGAAAAAGGAATACAGGGAATACAGGGTTTACGTGGTTATATTGGCCCAACTGGTATGATAGGAGAAAAGGGCAATATGGGTAATCAAGGGATTATGGGAGATAAAGGAAGTATAGGAAATATGGGTGATAAAGGAGAAAAAGGTTCTAAGGGAATAAAAGGTAATGATGGTGATATTGGAAAAATAGGAAATGATGGTCCTACAGGATTACAAGGGTTAATAGGTCCTACAGGTATTAAAGGAGAAAAAGGATTTGTTGGGTATACCGGAGAAAGAGGTATAAAGGGTGAAAAAGGTATAGAAGGAATTATTGGAATATCAGGAGAAAAAGGCAATGAAGGTAAAAAAGGGGAAAAAGGAGTTATAGGAAATAAAGGATTTAGAGGTGACGCTGGGCCTACCGGATTACAAGGTTTAATTGGGCTAAAAGGAATAAGAGGTGACAAAGGAGATACAGGATTTCAAGGAAAAATGGGAATGACTGGTCCATATGGAAATACAGGAAGCCCTGGTGATACAGGGCCTGCTGGAAACATAGGAAATAAGGGTATACCTGGAATTCAGGGAATAAAAGGAGAAAAAGGCAATAAAGGAGATATAGGAAATAAAGGCAATATTGGATGTACCGGAATTAAAGGAAATAAAGGAGATATCGGAATACAAGGCAATATTGGTGACACTGGTCATCCTGGAATCAAAGGAGATATCGGTATTCAGGGAATAAAAGGTTTAATTGGTGATACTGGAATATCTGGAAAAAAAGGAGAAAAAGGTTTTGAGGGAGAAAAAGGAATAATGGGTAATATAGGTGATAAAGGAAATAAAGGAGATATAGGTTTAAAAGGAGAATTAGGAAATACAGGTCCAATAGGAGAGAAAGGCAATGATGGATTAAAAGGTATGATAGGACCATCTGGATCTATAGGAGCTACTGGATGTAAGGGACAAAAAGGAGATGTTGGAGATCAAGGAAGTAAAGGAATACAGGGTGTCTTAGGAGATCAAGGTCTAAAGGGAGAAAAAGGATACATTGGAAATAAAGGAGAAAAAGGTTTACAAGGGTCGATTGGATCCACTGGCTTGCAGGGAATTCAAGGAAAAATTGGTTTATTGGGTTCAATAGGACCAACCGGGGTTATAGGTGTTAAAGGAGAAAATGGTCATACTGGAAGTACAGGAGAATCAGGAGAAAAAGGCAATAAAGGAGATCAAGGTTTACAAGGAATACAAGGAATAAAAGGATCTATGGGTGAAAAAGGTTTTATGGGAAATATAGGAAATACAGGAAATACAGGTAATATTGGAATGACTGGACCAGCTGGAATAATCGGAGATACTGGTGAAAAAGGGACTATAGGGGATACTGGTTCTAAAGGAATATCAGGTTTCATAGGACCAACAGGCATTGAAGGGAAAAAAGGAGAAAAAGGTTTAAAAGGAGATTATGGTAATGTTGGTCAAAAGGGACCTATTGGAATGCCTGGACCAGAAGGAATACATGGTCAAAAAGGAAATAAAGGAGAATTAGGAATTCAGGGTATTAAAGGAGAGATAGGTATTCGAGGAATGGAAGGATTACCAGGAGAAAAGGGAAACAGAGGAATACAAGGTTATCAAGGTATACAAGGTATACAGGGAATACAAGGAATACAAGGGGAACAAGGTGAAATTGGTTTAAAGGGAGAAAAGGGAATAGTTGGAGTAAATGGAATTAATGGTGAAAAAGGTGATAAAGGTCATAAGGGTATGAAAGGAGAAATGGGACTTGATGGTAACGATGGTATGATAGGAGAAAAAGGCTGTATAGGATTATCAGGTATGAAAGGTCAACAAGGAGAAAAGGGCTCTGATGGAAATTTTGGTGGTGCCTGTTTAACTTATTCTTTTTCTAATTTAACTCATAATAATTTTGACGAAAATATTTTAGGTTTATTAAGATTTAATAATATCAATGAAATTTATCTTACTAATACTGATTTAAATAATTATAATGCAATTAATTTATTAGAAGGAATTAAATATTCCGATGAAAAAGGCCATATAAAATTATCAAATGGAATTTATTCTAGATTATATTTAATAGATAATATTTATATTAAAAATAATTATAGTAAAATTATTGTAAATAGTCTATCAACTAATTCAGATAGTATAAATTTTGTCAATAATGATAAATTAAAAATAATTATTGCAAAAATAGGAACTATAGGTAATAAAGGAAATATAGGAGAAGTAGGTTTAACTGGTGAAAAAGGGTGTATAGGTAATGATGGTAAAACTGGAGAACAAGGGATTCAAGGTATACAAGGTGATAAAGGAGAAAAAGGAATCATTGGAAATGATGGATTAAAAGGAGAAAAGGGTAATGAAGGTAGTTTAAGTTCATCATTAAGAATATTAACTACCAGTGAATTAAATTTATTTTTTAATAAACATATTATATCATTATCAGATAATAAAAATTTATGGAATTCTAATTCTGAAATATATAATTTAAATGAGAATAATATTGAATTTAATTCAGATTTAATATTATCTATAAGTTATGGTGTAAAAATTAATAATATATATAGTAATTCAAAATCTAAATTATACATAATATTACAATATTCTACAAACAATAATGAATTTATAGATATTACTGAATCAAAAATGATAATACCAGTAAATAACATTACTGGAAGTTATAATTATATTGGAAATTTTTATAAAAATTCAAAATTAAGAGTTTTGGGTGGTATTATTGATCCAGACATGTCTATTGGTATGTGTAATATTGATTTTATATTAAATATATATGATTTAAAAGGAGGAAATATTGGACCAAAAGGTAATAAAGGTACTAAAGGAGAAAATGGTCTACAGGGAGAAATAGGAATAGAAGGACCTCAAGGTATAGAAGGAAGCGATGGTATAAAAGGACAAAAAGGAAAATTTGGAGAAAAGGGAGACAAAGGACCAATAGGAAATATTGGTTTAATAGGACCTAAAGGTATTATGGGACCAAAGGGGTTAAAAGGCGATATAGGAGATATAGGTTTAAATGGAACTAAAGGTAATAATGGTGAGAAAGGAATACAGGGAGAAAAGGGTGAAAAAAGTGAAAAAGGAGAAAAGGGATTAGAAGGTTCATTTGGTGGAAGTAGTTTTAATTTTATTTATACTATTAATGATACAAATAAAGATATAGGGACACTTAAAATTATTGATAACATTATTAGTATAGGGTCTATTGATATTAATAATCAAATAATAACAGATTATTTACAAACAATTAAAGATAATCATAGTAAAATAAAAGGATATTTAAAAATATCTACTAAGAATAATAGTCAAAATTATGTATTATACCTAATAAATGAAATAATTAATGATTATGATCGTCCTTTCTATCTTAAAAATAAAATTAACGAAATAAAAATATCTATTTTAGAATCAAACCATAATTTTATTGAAGGTGAAGAATTAATTTTTACTATAGCTAGAAATGGGAATATAGGAGATAAGGGATCGAAAGGAGATAAAGGGGTGGAAGGTATAGCAGGCAATAAAGGAAATCAAGGCGATATTGGTAAAATGGGTAGTAAAGGGAATATGGGAGAAATAGGATTAACAGGAAAAATAGGGAATCCAGGAAATAAAGGTGATAAAGGAGATATTGGAGGAATAGGTATTAAAGGAAATATAGGAGAAAAAGGGGATAAAGGTGAAATCGGTAGTGAAGGTCCAATTGGAATTGTAGGAAATAAAGGAAATAAAGGTAACATTGGAAATAAAGGAAGTATTGGCGATGAGGGCAGTAAAGGAGATATAGGTATAAAAGGAGAAAAAGGAAATATTGGTAAATCAGGTCTAACTGGTTTTGATGGTCAAAAAGGGGAAAAAGGTTCTATCGGCGTAACAGGTATTGAAGGTAATAAAGGAGACATTGGAGAAATTGGTTCAGATGGTAAAATAGGTGATAAAGGAAGTAAAGGAGAAATAGGAGAATTTGGAGGAGAAAGTTTTGTTTATAAATTTACTAATAATATAGATTATGTATATTCCAATGAAGGTTATTATCATATATTCACTAATAAAATTTATATGTTTAATTCAGATTTATCAAAAAAAATAATTAATAATTTTATACAAACAATTAAATCTAGTAATTTATCTATTAAAGGCTATATTAAAATTACATCTTATGATAATAATGAATTTATTCTATATTCTATCAATAATTGCTATGATAACACTGATACCACTAAGATAATTGAAATATCAAAATTAGATGGAGGATATATACCTAAAGAAAATGATATTACAAATATAACCTTAACAAAAGTTGGAACAATTGGAGAAAAAGGTGTAAGAGGTGATAAAGGCTTTCAAGGAATTAAGGGAGAACGAGGCTATTATGGAATAAAAGGCGATATTGGTATTCAAGGAAACATAGGTAATAAAGGAGAAAAAGGAAACCAAGGTATAAAAGGAGAAATAGGAGAAAGAGGAATAGTATCAATAGGCGATAAGGGTGAGACAGGAAATAAAGGTACTAAAGGAGAAAAAGGTATCGGAAGTAAAGGTTTATCTGGAGATAGTATTGATAATATTTTTGTAAATGCAGTTAATGGATTAATTAAAAAAGTTAATATTAATTCAGACGAAAATTTATATTCAGGATCAACTGATACATATATTGCTGGAAATAATATTAAATCTGGTCAACCATTATTTTTAAGTATTGAAAAAGATGGTAGTATATTAGCTATTGATTATAGAAAAAGTTCAAAAAAATGGGAATTTTTAGGGATTGCTTGCCATAATTGTAATAAATATGAAATAATTAATATATTAACTTCTGGTTTTATAAATGTTAATTATAAAAGTAATAATATTGATATAGGAACTCAATTGTATTTGGATGTTAATAATTATAAATTTATTACATCAAAAATAAGTGATTTTAAAATAGGATATGTTGCTGGAATAGATACATCAAATGATACCTGTTTTATAATGTTACAAAGTTTTTCATTATGGGATGGAGCTATTGGACCTCAAGGGGAAAAAGGTATAATTGGAAATAAGGGAATACAAGGGGAAGAAGGTAAAGAAGGACCTATGGGGAAAAAAGGTGAAAATGGTATTCAAGGTGAAAAAGGAGAAATAGGTATCCAAGGAATTCAAGGTGAATGTGGTATTCAGGGTCCCATAGGAATACAGGGACCTAAAGGCCCTGAAGGAAAAATAGGTTTTAAGGGCGAACAAGGAATACAAGGTAGAGTAGGTGAACGTGGTATAAAAGGAGAAAAAGGTATAGAAGGAAATATAGGAGAAAAAGGAGATGTTGGATCTCAAGGAATTATAGGTAGTAAGGGAGATAAAGGCGATATTGGGGAAGAAGGTAAACAAGGTATTCCAGGTAATTTTGGAGGTATTTCATATGAATCCTTAGTTACTAATAAATTAGAATTATTAAATGAAAATAGTATATTTATTGATTATGATTGTCAAATTATTTACTTGCATAATTCTAATAATATTAAAAATATCATACAAATTCTCAATATGAATAATTCTAATTTAAAAGGATTTATGAAATTATCATTTAATTATAATAATGATATATATAATTTTATATATATTAATACTATTGAATTAATAAGTGATTCAATTATCAAATTAGCATGTTCTTTTATTGAATTTAATCATAAATTTATATTTAATGATAAATTAATAGTATCAATAGTAAGAGTAGGAGATATAGGAGAAAAGGGAATAAAAGGAATTAATGGAATAAAAGGTGAACAAGGTATACAGGGAGTTAAAGGAGAAAAAGGAATAACAGGTGACAAAGGCTATAATGGACATCAGGGAATTCCTGGAGATAAAGGAATAAAAGGAGATAAAGGTATGGGTTTGCCAGGTAACGTCGGACCAATGGGCCCACAAGGTATTCCTGGTATTCAAGGCCCTCAAGGTATAAAAGGAGAAATGGGATTAATGGGAGATAAAGGATATAAAGGTGATCCTGGTACATCAGGAACGGATGGTCTAATAGGATTGTCTGGTGAAAAAGGGGAAGAAGGAGATAAAGGAACTATAGGTCTAAAAGGAAATAAAGGTGAAATGGGATTTATTGGTATTAAAGGATGTATGGGTGAAACAGGAATAAAAGGTGATAAAGGTAATAAAGGAAATGATGGCTTAATTGGTTTAAGAGGTATTGATGGTTCTATAGGTGAAAAAGGCAATAAAGGAGAAATAGGTACAACAGGATTAAAAGGAATACAAGGAATTGAAGGTGATCAAGGTTTAAAAGGTAATAAAGGAAGTTGTGGTGATAAAGGAAATAATGGAGATATAGGTTTAAAAGGAAATGATGGAATAAAAGGAGAGCAAGGAATTTCAGGAATTCAAGGAGAAAAAGGTGAAAAAGGTCCACAAGGAATTGTAGGAAATAAAGGAGATCGTGGAATTCAAGGTATACAAGGTCTCCAAGGAATAATAGGTAATAAAGGAGATATTGGAATTATAGGCCCTATTGGAAATCAAGGTATAAAAGGTGCTATGGGATATACAGGACCTAAAGGCGATATTGGTATTCAAGGGCCCTATGGTGAAAAAGGTACAAAAGGTGAATGTGGAAATAAAGGAAATTGTGGTGAATTAGGTCTTAAAGGAATTAAAGGTGAAAATGGAAACAAAGGAGATTGTGGAGAAAAAGGTTCTATAGGAATTCAAGGATCAACTGGATTAAAAGGAAATATTGGACATATAGGAAAGGACGGGAATAAAGGAGAAAAAGGAATTAAGGGCGATATAGGACAAAAAGGATCTACTGGAGAAAAAGGAGATATAGGATTAAATGGAATTCAAGGTATAAAAGGAGATAAAGGTTTTCCTGGAGAGCAAGGTATAAAAGGAGAAATTGGTTTTACGGGTATTAAAGGAGAAATAGGTATTCAAGGATATATAGGAGATAAAGGAGAAAAAGGATCTAAGGGAAACATTGGTATAAAAGGAGATATAGGTATTATTGGAAATACAGGACCTAAAGGAGATATCGGTCTAGTGGGTACACCTGGTAGTAAAGGTGAAAAGGGAAATATAGGAAATAAAGGCAATAGTATTAATGATTTTACAAAAGTCAATAATAGAGATAAAGATAATAGTAAATCAGGTGTAATCAAATATGCCTATGGTACTATCGAAAAGTATATATCTAATACTATCATTTATGCCGGACAGCCTGTATGTTTAACTATTGACGATGAAGGTAATTTAGTAGTAATATCATCATCACATAAAAGTGACAAAATAGGAAAATATGGTTTTGGAGGAACTTTTGGTATAGCATTGAATTATGCAGGCAAAAAAGGTGATTATATTAATGTATGCACCAAAGGATTCTGTTCTTGTAATATAATTACAAAATACCAAAATGATAAAATAATACCAATTGATATTGGTACAAAATTATATACTGATCAAAATGATTATAAATATTTAACGACTGAAAAAGGTGGGCAATTTTTAGGATATGTTATCGGAAATGATAGTAATTTTGATAGTATTTTTTGTCAAATTATATAAATTATAAATATATACCCATAATTTATGAATAATAATAAAAATAAGGATTCTATTAATATTCATAATGATTTATCATTAAAAAAAAGTACAATACCTAATGCTGGAAATGGTTTATTCACTAATAATTCAATAAAAAAAAATAGCATTATAACAGAACTAGCAGGAAAATTGGTAGATTTAAAGGAATATTCAAGATTATTAGAAAAAGATGATATCGATGCTAAATTTTATAGTATTGCAATCAAAGATAAATTTATTATTCCTAATAGACACGAAACTAGTAATAATAAGAAATTAGGTCATATGATAAATGATATAGGACTCGTAAAAAATAGTGAATTATATAATATAGATAAAATTAATGAATATGTAAAAAATATTCGATATATAAATTGTATTTTTTTCCCGATAGGTGATAAAATGTATATAAAAGCTATAAAAAATATACCAAAAAATAGTGAATTATTAACTCATTATGGTACTACATATTGGTTAGCTAATATTGCTAACAGTGATTCAGGAAGTAAATATAATGAAAAAGAATTAAAAAAAATAATTAAATATTTTCAAAATAGAGAAAATATAGAATATAATAATTTATTGAATAAATATTATTAGTCATTATCCGATTCATCATAATCTAAAATATCTAAATCTACATCATTATTATTATTAGTATTATTAATATTAGTATTATTAGTATTATTAGTATTATTAGTATTATTAGTATTATTAGTATTATTAGTATTATTATTATTATTGTTACTAGTTCTTACATATAATCGTCTATCTGAAGAATTTTCAGAATTGTTACCATATAAATTAGTAATTAAGTTAATTCTACAAATAGGACATGTAGAATTATTTGAAAACCATTGATCAACACATTCCTGATGAAAATAATGATTACATTCATTAATTTTTCGAATTATATTATTTTCCAGAATTGGATAACTACATATGCTACAATTTTCATTATAATTATTAATATTAGTAGATGTAATAGGAATTAATTGTGATTTAGAATTTAATTGTGATAAGGGAACTGATTCATTTCTATTTTGAAAATTTATATCTCTCTGCATTATAATTCTTCTTCCCATATTTATTCCTTCCGATGTAATGGAATTATATAAATTATTAATTTCTTCACTTATTGAGTTTGATAAATTTTCAATAGAATTAGATTGTAGATCATTAAAATTAATGGTAGCAGATGCTAGGACAGGTTCAATTTCAATAATACCTAAATTTGGTAATGAATCAGTGTTATTAGTATTAGTATTAGTATTAGTATTAGTAGTAGTATTAGTATTAATATTAGAATTAGTATTAGAATTATTACTAGTTGGAGTTGTAATATTAGAATAGGTTCTAGATTGATTAGTTTGTAAATTATCTGGTATATTATTATTAATTACTATATTATTAATATATATTAGACTGTTTGGATTATTAGAATTTTCGAATAGTTCTCTTACATTCATCATAAAGTTAATAATATATATTATTATTTTTTTATATATTATTATAAAAAAATAATAATATATAATAATTTTTAAAAATATAATTTAAAGATTTAATATTATAATATTAAGTATCATGACTAATCCATCATCAGATAAAATAATGAATAAAAAAGCAATATTTTTTAAAAAAGGATTATGTGGACTAAGTAATTTAGGTAATACATGCTTTATGAATTCAATAATTCAATGTCTAAATGGATGTCGAAATTTTCAAAAATTCTTCTTATCAGATAGTTATAAAAATGATATTAACACAAATAAACCAGAACATAATTTAGTAGAGCAATGGGCAATTTTATCTAAAGGATTATATAATAAAAATTGTGTAATTACCCCTTCATCTTTTTTTAGATGTGTTCAATATTTATCAATGACTAAAGGTTCAGGAGAATTTTCAGGATATGGTGAAAATGATTCTCAAGAATTTTTACAATTCTTATTAGAAAATATTCATATCGGAATAACTAAAGAGGTAATAATGACTATTAATGGTAAACCAAAGAATGATTTAGATAAACAGGCTATAAAAGCATATAATTCATGGAAACAGTATTTTAGAAATGATTTTTCAATAATAATTGAGAAATTTTATGGGCAATTGATTTCAAAAATAACTACAGAGAATGATATAAACTTTTTATCAGAATCTTATGATCCATTTTCAAATTTATCTTTAGAAATACCAAATAAACAAAATATAAATATTTATGATTGTTTAGACAATTTTACAAAAAAAGAGGAAATTGAATTTAAAAATAAAGAAGATGATAATAATACTTATTTTAAAAATTTAGTTTTCTGGGAAACTCCTAAAAATTTAGTTATATTTTTTAAAAGATTTGATAATAAGGGAAATAAAAAATTAGATTTAATTAATTTTCCAATAAAAAATTTAGATTTATCTAAATACTGTGTTGGATACGATAGAGAAAATACTATATATGATTTATTTGCCGTATCTAATCATTCAGGTGTTACGGAGGGAGGTCATTATTGGGCATATACAAAAAATTATGATGGAAATTGGTATAAATATAATGACAAAATTGTTACATTAAAAAATGAAGAAGATATAGTTACAATTAATGCGTATTGTCTTTTTTATAAAAAAAGAAAATCTAGAATAAATAAATATTAATATGATTATTTTTTTTTTTATATAATAATATAATATTATTATGGATAAAAAAACTATAAGTACTATTGCTTTAACATTGATTATATTACAAGGAATATTGGGATATAATTTATATATAAATAATAATTATAATGGCAGTAAGCTAGGAGTAATTGATACATTGAAAAATATAATAGGATTATTAGAAATAGTTAAAGATAAAGTAGATGATACAATAGATGATGTTAAAGAGACCGCTGAAAATACAATAGATGTTGTTAAAGAGACAGTAGAAGATACAGCAGAAATTATTTCAGAAAATATTATAGATCCAATTTCAGAAAATATAGTTCAACCACTTTTTGATAAAATTTCGAATGATGATGATGATAATGAATTGGATAATAATAAATCAGATGAAAATAATGAAAATAATGAAAACAATACTAAAAATGAAGAAAATAATTCAAAAAAAAGTAAAAGTAAAAAAAAGGAAAAAAAAAAATTAACAAGATTTACAGATGAGAAAGAAGTATTTAATATTGATAGAAATGACTTTACCTATGAAGAAGCTGGTTTAGTATGTCAAGCTTTCGATGCTAAGTTAGCAACATTTGATCAAATAGTTAAAGCTCATAAGGGTGATAAAGATAAAAAAGGTGCACATTGGTGTAATTATGGATGGTCTGAAAATCAAATGGCTCTATATCCTACACAAGAAAATATATGGAAAAAAATTCAAAAAGGTCCAGAAGAAGAAAAAAATAAATGTGGTAACCCAGGTGTTAATGGTGGTTATTTTAAAAATAAAGATTTAAAGTTTGGTGTAAATTGCTATGGATATAGACCTAAACCAGATCCTGGTAAAATTTTATATTCTACTAATTTTGATGATGATAATGAATTAGATAGTAAATCAATAGAATTACTTAATAAATATAAATCAGATATTGAAAAAGGTGATCTATCAATCAGACCATATAATAATAATTATTGGTCTAAATATAGTTTTAAAAAATCAAAATATATTATAAATCCTAATTCTAATAGTACAATAGATCCAGTTATTCTAGAAGTTCCAGTTTCTGATGATAATAAAAATCCTAATTTATATATAACAAAATAATAAATATATTTAATAATAATAAACTATGTTTCACTAATCATATATTTCATCATTTTCATAATCTGAATCAATATCATCTGAAGTATTTTGATTTAGTATATGATTTATATCTATATGTTTTTCAAAAAAATTTAAAATATCATAACTCTTTGCATTAAATAGTATAAATGGATAATTTTTTTCTAAATTACATTTATAATCTATTATATCATTGGTTAAATTAATACCAGAAAGTGTATTATAAAAATCTGTGAGTTCATCGCAATTGTGATTAAGGTCAGAATTATTATTCTTCATATTAATATTATTTTTATTCATTTATAAATAAATGTATAAATTTATTTTTAAATGTATATTAAGAAAATTTATAAGCAAATAATATAAAATTATTATAAAACTTATTTAAATTATACTTAATTTTAATATTATTATTTATAGCTATTTTTATCAATTCATTAAATATATTATCTAATATACTTTTATTACATATAAACCAATTTATTATATCATTTTTTTCTTTTCTTTCTATAAATTTTTTATTTCTAATTAAATACATTATTCAAAAATAATAATACTATAATTAAATCATATTCTTTTAAGTACTATTTTTTTTTTTTCTATTCTAGAATTTAATATATGATTAAATATTGATTCAGATAATTTATTAACATTATTTTCTGACATATTTTTATAATTTTCTTTAAAATAGCTATTTATATGTTTTTTTATAAAACTTTGATTTAAATTACTATAGGTAATTGATTCTTTACATGATAATTTTGAATCACCTGCTTTTATATCTATATTTAATTTATTTTCTTTATCAAAATAATTTGTAATTTCCGATGATAATTCCTCTCTTTTTTTTTTTATTTTCTTTAATTTACTCTCTTCTTTGATTATTAAATTATCATATTGAATATACTCTCTTATAATATTTTTGATATTCATTTTAAAATTATAATATAAAATAATTTTAAAAAAATTTATTCACATCCACCTATTTCCATAGGTTTTCTATTACTATCAGGTTCAATAGTGCTTTGTAACCATGGACTTACTTTTACTTGTGGATTCGGTGGTTCCGATCTCAATTGTAAATTAGCATTTCTTAAAGTTTGTCCTACAGTATTTACACCAACGTGATATCCAGCATTCAAAAAATTTTGATCACCTAATTCTCCTTGTCCTGCTGGATTTACTTGAGCCCAAGTACTATTAGCATCAGCAGGTAATAATTCAGATGGTGTTAATTGATCTTTAGGAAAACAGTCGTGAGGAAATTGATTTCCTTTAAGATCATCATTATTTTGTACTTTTCCATATGTAGCGTTAGTTCCAATTGGATTACTTGGTTCTACTTTTTTACCACCATAAAACTGTTCTTCGATTGGCTTTTTATGAGGATCAGAAGATTCATTATATAAATCTTCAGTATCGGATCCGTCTTCGAATTCCTCATAGGTAAAACCCTCGTTTGTTGATTTGTCATTTTGTTTATTAGTATATCTATTAAATAAATATAATAAAACGACCCCTGATAGAATAATTAATCCCAATCTTAAAATATTTTGATTATCCATATTATATTATATAATATAATATAATAAAATTATTATTAAAAAAAATTTTATTATATTTTATTTATTATTAATAATTCTAATACATTTTACTTGATTGACTTAATTCTTCATATTTGTCTTCATATTTTTTTAATTCACCTGCTTTTAGTATAGCCATTTTCCTCAATCCTTCAGCATTTTTAGATGCACTTTCAGCGTTTACGAATGATGCTCTAGCTTCTTTTCTTTGTTGTTTTATAATTAATCTTAGATTATCTAAATCTTCTTGTCTATTTTTAGAATCATGTATATGTTGTGTATATTTTTCGATACATTCTGATTCTATAATATTTGTTTCTATTTCAATTTCTTTTTTATTTGATATTTCTTTAGCATTATTTTCTTTTTCATCTAAAATATTAGATAAATTTGTTTCCATTTCAATTTCTTTCTTATTTAAAATTTCTTTAGAATTATTATCATTATCATTATCATTATCATTATAATTTAAAATGTTTGATAAATTAGAAATAGTTTCTATATCTGCTAAATCATCTATAACATTATCATTAATTACTTTTTTAGATTCTTTTTTTAAAATTTTATTTATTGGGTCTTTTTTATCTAAACTTTCTATTAAATTAATACTTTCTTCTTCTATTATTTTAATTTCTTTTATATCATTAACATTAAAAGAAAACATAAATTTATTTGCATAAAATTTTAAACTATCTATACAACATAATGTAATATGCTTTTTTGAAAATTTATTTAATAAAGTTTTATCATGAATTTCTAATTTCATTACTATTTCATTATCTTCTTCTGAATAACATGGTTGATATAAATTTTTAATTGTATCTAAACTTAATTCTTTATTGAACCAATTTAAACAATTCTCACTTACTATTTTTAAAACTTTACTGTCAAGCGATTCCAATAAATTTATTAAATGTTCACATTTAATATTTTTTAAATCTAGAATATACCAAATTTCATAATTACCTTCTTCATTTTTCCCTGTAGCTTGTATTTGTAATTCAGGTAATTTAAATAAAATATTTGAAGTTAATTTAGCTTCATAAATTCCATTTTTATTTTTAGAAGGTGTATTGAAATGAATACTTTCTAAATTTACATTATTTAAATTATATACTCTATTTTTAGCCTGAGAATTTAACATAGATACCATAAATAAAAAATACAAAGAAAATTTTATTATTTTACGCAAATTTTATTAATAGACCACTTCAACGTAAATTTGTTATCACCATTTAAAAAAATATTACCCGATAGTTCTAAATCAAAAAAATTATCTTTTTTTATATCAAATATTGATATTTCTATATCGTTATCATTATATATTTTTGTTAATATCTTATTTTTATGAATTTTTATTTTTGTGATTAATTTATCTTCATATTTATCATAATTGATAATTTGAGAATTTAATATATATTCTTTTTTATCAATTATACATTGTAAGTTAAATAATTTTTTTTCTAAATTTAATATAAAATTTTTAAAATTTATATTGTTATCTATATTAATTTTTAAAATAATTGATTCTGATTTGTTATTATAATTTGTTTTTTCTGTACCAAAAGGGCATTTTACATTTTCTACTTTAATTATACTTAATTTATTATCATTTTTGTTTAAAATTTTTAAGATATTACCAACTCGTTGAATATTTATTTTTCCTAAAAATTCTTCTACGTTATATGTTTTCATTATTAATATATATTTATTTTATAACTTTATATTAATTAATGATTAGTCAATTTGTATCAGATATTTTAGATAAAGTTATCATTGAACTTAAAAAAAATGAAAATATGAATAAAATACATAAAAATTTAATAGATCCTTTAATTTATTATACATTTAAAAGAATATATCCGTATCTTATAGTTACAGCTATTATTTTCATTTTAACATTTATATTAGCTATACTTATACTAATATTTTTGATAAAATCAACATACAAAAAAGATATAAAAATTTGATTATAATTATTTAAAAAAATATTTATTATATATACTATAGTTTATGCAACATCAAGATTGGGATACAGTAGTTTTTAAAAAAAAGAATACAGTAAATAATTCTAATCCTAAAATAGGTGAAAAAAAAAATATTAAAAATACATTAATTAAAAATGATCTTAATATGAGAAAATTAGATGAAGAAAATGAAAAATTAGCACATGATACTGTCTCATTTGAATTAAAAATTGCTATATTAAAGGCAAGAAACGCAAAAAAACTTTCACAAAAAGATTTAGCTAAAGAAATTAATGTCAAACAAGATATAATTGCTAGTTATGAAAATGGTACTGCTATTCCTAATAATACTATTATCAATAAATTACAAAAAGTATTAGGTGCTAAATTAACAGGTCTTAATAAAAAAAATTAAATACCTAATATATTAAATAAAAAAAAAATGATTATATCAATCGATGGGAATATTGGAAGTGGTAAATCAACTATACTTTATGATATAAAAAAAAATCTAAATAAAACGGATTATTCTTTTATTTTTGAAAATCTAGAGGTATATAATACTTGGATTAAATTATATTATCAAAACATGAATAAGTATGCTCTCGGATTTCAAATGGAAGTTTTACTAAGTCATTTACTCAATAAAAAAAAAATGAATCTATCATCATATAATTTTATTGAAAGATCTCCTGTAAGTTGTATAAGTATATTTGGACAATATTTATTAGATAATAATATTCTTTCTAAAGATGAACAAAATATATGTATTAAATATAATAAAGAATATGGATGGATTCCTGATTACATAATTTATATTCAAACTGATCCTATAAATTGTTTTGATAGAATCAATAAAAGAAATCGAAATGGTGAATCAATGATTTCAATAGAATATCTTCAAAATATAAACGCTTTATATAATAATTTATACTGTTATGATAAAAAAAATATATATATAATTAATGGTAACGATAATTATAACGAAGTATATAAAAATGTCTTTTCTACTATACAAATGATTTTAAATTATTAATATATTTTTTTATTCTAAGTATTTAGTTATAAATATATCTAATTAATTTTTAAAGGTGAAAACATTATAAAATTTATTCTTAATAAAATAAGAAATATATTATATATTATTTCTTATTTTAAAAAAAAAAATTTATATTATTATATATAATGAAATATACCTTATTAGTTTTATCATTTGTTATATTATTTTATTGTTTATTAATATATAAAAAAAAATATTATAGTAATAGTGTTGTAGAAAATTTTTGTCCACATGCTTTAACAATAGATAATAATAAATATTTATTGTGGAACAACAATTCAATTATATCAAGTTTTGATAGTTATGATGAATACATTAAATATTATAATTTTTCAAAAAATAATTATACTGATAAATGTAAAAATTATTGTCAACCATTAAAACCTTCCAATTCTAATATTCTGACATCATCTGATAATGCGATGGACCCAAATTGGTTTGATTCTAGTATTAATTCTAAATATTCTAATATAGAATATTTTAATTCAGATAACTATACTAATGAAAAACCTCTATTACGTACATGGTTAATGAATCTTAATAATAATCAAATTAGTAAAGGTGAAAGTTTGCCTAATAATCAAAATAAAGACGCAAGTATTCCACATGCTAGTGATAAAGTTAATCCTGTAATAGAATTAAATTTTCAATCTCCTAAAATTATAAAAAAAATGAGATTGAATACTCATCAACATATAGAAGGTGGAAAATGGAATATTTATGCATTTAATAATCAAATTAATGGAGATAATAGACAAATAGAATCTAATATAAAACAATCTATTAAATTAGAACATTATTATAAATTAATTGGTAATATTTATAATACTATTTACAATGATAATACTTTAAATATTGATATAGAAAATAATGTTAAACCCTTTCAGTATTATTATTTAGTAAGAGATGGTACGATGCCTGATGGAAAATCAGGAGCTGGTGGATGGATTTTTGATATATATGGATATTCAAAACCAACTACTACCGCTGCCCCAGTCCCTACGACCGCTGTACCAGCTCCTACTACCGCTGCCCCAGTCCCTACGACCGCTGCACCAGCTCCTACTACTGCTGCCCCAGCTCCTACTTCCGCTGCCCCAGCTCCTATAGTCACACCTCCTATTACATGTGGACCAGGATCAGTAATGTATCAAGGAAAATGTAGTCATACGTGGGATCGTGGTACAATATCTGATAGGAGCAGAGAACGTCAACAATCAGATAGAGAATATGAAAGAAATTTACACCAACAATATACAGCAGGATATGGTACAGATAATAATAAAGATCTTAGAATGAAAACTTGTGAAAAATGTCGAAAACGAGAAGGACATGGGCATCCTAATTGTATTAGATATTGTGGAAATAATAATAACAATCCTAATACAGTAAGTACAAATAATAATAAATTGAATATACTTACTTCAGTAGTCTCAACAAGTGATACAAGTACTCCGGTTAGTACAGGGTTTACTAAAACTCCTACAATAAATTTAAGAAATCAATCAATTAAATCTCTAATTGAAAATATAGATTTATTTAAAGAACTAGATAATATTATTTTAAGAGAAAGTTTTACAAGCTCAATATCAATGGACTCTAATAAATTTTTCAATAGACTTTCTGAAATAGCTAATAAAGCAATGGAAGAAGTAATGGGGGTAGTAGTTAAAGAAACAGCAAAAGAAATTTGTCCACCATGTAATTGTAATAATAATTCAGAATTGCCTGGTACGATATATTCAATCAATTCGGATTTAAATTCAAACAGTCCGTATTTATATAAACCAAATAGAGAAAAACCGGATTTAAATTCAAACAGTCCGTATTTATATAAACTAAATAGAAAAAAACCGGATTTAAATTCAAACAGTCCGTATTTATATAAACCAAATAGAGAAAAACCGGATTTAAATTCAAACAGTCCGTATTTATATAAACCAAATATAGAAAAACCTAATTTAAATTCAAACAGTCCATATTTATATAAACCAAATAGAGAAATGACAGAAAAACAGCTTAAACTATATCATGAAACTACAGAGAATATATTAAATAATAAAAATAATATAGAATTAAAAAATGAATTTGATAGAAGGTTAAAAGAAAATAATATAAGTAAGGAAGATTTTTTAAAAATACTTAGAGAAAATTCATTTCGTTTGGATAATGCAATAAGTCTAAATTCTATAGTTGAACAGTATAAAACAATACATGAAAATTTTAGTAGCAATCAAACAACAACTCCAATTCCGATAGGGTCTAGACAAATAACAACCATTTCATCATTATCATCAAGCCCTACTGAATTATTAAATGATAATATACAACCACAAACAACATTACCTGCAAATTTATCTAAATTTACAATTTCATCTGAAACAAGAAATTTATACATAAAATTAAAAGAAATGATAATTGAATATATATCAAAAGATAATAAATGTTTTTTAGCTTTAATGGATAGAAAAATAAATACGAAAAAACTTAGCGATTCAATTAAAAAGAATTTATTAAAAGATTTGGATATTAATGGCAAAAATGAAGAAGATTTTAAGAAAATATTTGAGTTTGGGATAAATAACATAGATAAACTACCTAGTTGTAATGAATTAATTGTTGCTATGGACAAGCTCCCTATTAATTTAGTATTCGATAAAATATTTTCAGGTATGCGTGATAATCTACGTAATTATTGGGGGGAATTAGCAAAAAAAAAATTAGGTGTTGATGGATACAATTATATAATGAATAAACCAGAGCGTGAAAGAGAAAAAAGTTATATTAATTTATTAAATAATAATATAGATACACCAGAAACAGAGATTACTCATACTACGACGAATAGTCCTATCACAAATACAATGACTACTCATACTACGACGAATAGTCCTAGCACAAATACAATGACTACTCATACTACGACGAATAGTCCTAGCACAAATACAATGACTACTAGTACTAGCAGTAATGAAGCATTTATAAATTTCAATAATCAAATTTTACTAGATAAAAATGAGATTGAAGAAATAGATAATGTAATTACAAAATATATTATTCATGATAATAAATGCTATAAAGCTATAAAAAAAAATGAAGGAATAATCTCAAAATTAGAAAATTTAATTGAAGAATATATATTAAGAGAAATTAACTTAAAGGAATTGAATAAACAACCAAATATAGGAAAAAGTATTATAGATATAATTAAAAATATGCCTAAGTGTAGTAATTTGCTAAAGAATTCTATGCCTAATTCTCAAGGACAGCAAGTAAATGTGAAAGACTGTTCATGCAGAGGTCCCGGATATGAATATGATTGGAGTGACGACTTATGTTGGAATAAAATAGGTGATTGGAATAATGTTTGTTCATCTAAAGTAGATACTAATAGAAATAAGGAAAAGAATCCAAACAGTGTATTAATTAATAAAATTAATGAATTTAAAAAAAAATGGTTGGAATCTCAAAAAAATTGTATGAATAAAATTAATACCGATAAAGAATATAATAAAAAATTTCTTATAAGTTACTCTAATTATATAAAATATGGATTTATTCAATTATTAGGATATATACCTAATAAAAACAATGAACATGAACTAACATATTATGAACTTAATGCAAGATTTTCTTTATTAAAAAACATGCCTAAATGTGAAGATTTGATAAATTTTTTTTATGATCCAGTGAATAAAAATCTAAAAATGTCAAATTTAAATCAAACAAATGATGCTATATTAGAAAATTTTATAAAATTAGAAAAAAAATCAAAAAAAACACAACCAAAAAATAATAATGTATCTATAAATGATATAAATTTTCAATTTTTTGAAGATATGAATAATAGATTAGGAAATATTGAATTAATAATGTCTAATATAGAAAATAGTGGAGGTAACTATAAGTTTTTAAAACAATCAAATGAATTAAAAAAAAAAATAGATAAAGACCAGGAGTTAGAAAATAAAGATTATTTTAAATCATCAAATTCAAATGATTTTGATTTAATGTCTCATAATAAAAAAAGTAATATATTATCAGATGATAAATTTTCAAATGATGTAAGTTTTATCCCATCATATGAGTTTAAACATAATCAACCATCAAAAACAGTAGCGTCAGCATATGGATGGAGCTATATACCGCCTCAATTTTGGAGTGTACCTCAAAAAAGACCACCAGTATGTATACCGGAAGAAGGAAAAGAAAATAAAGTATATTCATCATTAGAAAAAGGTGTACCAGTTAATGCGCTTAATTGGACTGAAGTAGGATCAATATTGCCTAAATTCGAATATAGTGAAACTTATAATCCAGACTATTATTATCCTGGTTGGATTTCTCAAGAACAAATTAATTATCCAGATGGTAAAAAAAATTTTTCTAATAAGTATTATAATTATAATAAAGCAGAAAAATATTTACCAGCCAAAAAATTATAAATTAATAATTTATTATTAGTAAGTTAGATAAAATAAAATATATCTATATTTTAATATGAATTATAAAAGAATTTATGAAATATTAATTTTGATATTTTTATGTATACTAGGTATACTATACAATAAACTAACATTATATGAAAATTTTACAGAAAATATAATAGATAATCATAAAACATGAACTTATCCTGTTATTAATAAATAATTTTTTTTTGATTAAGTTAAAATATAAATATAGAAAAAAAATATATCTATATTCTAATATGATTGATAAAAAAATCTATAAAATATTAATTTTGATATTTTTATTCATATTTGGTATTTTATATAATAAATTAACTTTGTATGAAAATTTTGCGGAAAATATATTGGATAATAATACCAAAATACATAACAATGATACTGTAAAACAAAAAAAAATAGATATTATAGAAAATTATTCTAATATGATTGATAATTATGATAAAATAGAGGATAATTTTACTAAAAATATGGGGAATCAACTTATAAAATTATCTAATCCTGGTAAGGATTCATATGTTATACAGCAAACAGGGAAAATAGATGATGATAGTGTAAAGAATTATTATCCAATCCAAATCAGCACTATTAAACCGAATACATCATACAAAGTAAGTTCATGGGTATCATATACAGATGATTGGGATGGAAAATATAATATTTATAATTTAGTATTTGATACAGACTATGGTAAAACTAAAGTATTATCCGAAAAAGGAACTGTTATAGATAGAAAAAAAGTACAAAATTTGTTATGGGAATTAAGAGAATATTCATTTAATTCGCCCGTAGATTCTACTAAAAATCTAAAAATATTATTAGGGTATGATGCTAATAATAAAAATGGCTATAGATATTTTACCGATCTAGAATTATTTAGAGATTACCCTTTAATACCAAAATTACCTATAGCTGAAGGTATTATTTCTTTCCATTCTACACATCTAGATAAATCAAAAAACCTAAATTCATCTATATGGAAGGACTTAACAATGGAAGGAAATGATATAAAATTTGACAGTAATATAGATAATAGTGATAAACAGATTAATATTTCTAATAATAAAGGTGTAGGAAGTAATTCAATATCCATTATGCCAAAAATTAGTGATTTTACAATATTCTGGTCTGGTGAATTTGAAACTTTTACTAGTGGTTTATTATTTCATTTAAAGAATTTATCATATGAAATACTAATTAGTATTCAAAATTATTCAAATGAAAGTTATTTAGTAGTGAGTGTAAAAGATTATTTTCATGTAAGAACTAAAAATAAAAAAATTTTGTGGAAAAATTTATCTTTTCAACCTGGAATTATAACGAAATATACACAATTTTGTTTAATTAGTAAAGATAGTAAAATAGAATTATTTGTAGATGGTAAAAATTATTATCCTAATACATTTGATTATGTTGAGGTTCTTGAACCAAAGTTAGATCTTAATTATAGAGCAAAACGAAGAGACGATACTAGAACCCATAATTATATAAAAAAAAAATATAATAATTTTTTTGAACATTTTGTAGTTAATAGAGATGATGATCGCTTTTTAATAAATCCACAAAAACAAATTAAAGGGTTTATTGAAACATTAATAATTTATGATAAAGGACTAAGTGTCAAGGAAATTACTGAATTAAATAAATATGTAGAATCTACAAAATATAATATTTTTGATGCACCTAATATTAATAAAACAAATATTCATGGTAATCACACTTCCATAATTACAAGAAATAGTATAATTTGTCCTTTTAATGATTCAAAAAAAAATTCTCCATGTAATTCAGTTGAATGTTGTGGTACAGATTGGTCAGATTTAGATAATATACCAGATAAGTGTAAAATAAATGTAAAAGATTATTGTAATAATGATAATGGTGATAATACTTGTAATTATTTAAATAAAGTAGAAATAGAAAAACATAATAAACAGACTTGTTCATCTTCAAATAAAATTTTTCAATCACTAAAACAAAAACAATTAAATATAGACAAAAAAATATTAGAATTAACGAATTCAAATAGTTGTGAAAATGAATTAACTATTAATAACGAAACTAAGAATAATTATAATAGATCTAATAGTAAAACAAAAGAAAAAAAAGATATGTCAAATTATGTTCATAAAGATTTATTACCAAATATGGATAATTATTTAAGTAAAGATGATGTAGAAAAAAATTATATTACTATGAATGAACTCAAAAATATTTATATAAGAAAAGATCAAATATCAGATAAGTATATAAGAAAAGATAAAATACCTTGTTGGGGTTGTAAATTAGATTAGTAATAAATAAATTTGATTTTCTATTAATTTTTACAAATTGGTATGTTATAGAGTAATTTTATAATAATTATAAAAATATAGTATTAATTTTTTTATATTATTATATTAAATGAATAATAAAATAATAAATATTATATTTTTATTTATATTTCTATTTGGTATATTGTATTTTTTAAATTATAATTCAAATAAAAGGAAAATTTTACTAGAAAATTTTGATAATTTAGATGAAACAATAAAATCTTTGTTTAATGGTTTGGAGGCAAATAAAAATCATAATCCTGATACTATACATACTCATTCACACCCAATTCTTCATACTCATAATCATTTTGGTGGGGAAAAAAAGAGTAATAAATTAGTTACATCACCAGTTACAACACCAGTCACACCACCAACTACAAAACCCGTTACAACACCGGTTACACCACCAGTTACATCAGCGGTACCTGGTCTACCTAGAGTTCCACCAATAACTGACGCAGGTAACAATGTACATGAAATTTTTACAACAGATCTAAGTATTGATACTAAAGATAAAAAATGCACAAAACGAACACCGAGTTGTCCGTCAGTATCACCACCTCCTCCTCCCCCCCCTACATCATATGAAACAGGATGTCCAGCAACTCAACCAGTAGTAGAAAAACATATATATAGTAGCTGTAAAAAACCTTTACCAAATAAGGAAGCTCATGTAAAAATCAATTTAAAAGATTACGTACATAAAAGTAATATTCCTAAACCGATAGATACGAGTAAATACATACTTAAAACTCAAATACCTATTTGTCCTGATATGGATAATTATATAAAAAAGAGTGAGATACCAAGTTGTCCTATTTTACCAGATATGAGTAAATATATACTTAAATCATCTATACCCACACCTAAACAATGTCCATCTTTCGATAAATATGTTTTAAAAAGTAGTGTTCCTCAACAAATAACATGTCCCACATGTCCAAGTTGTCCAGAGTGTCCATCACCATGTCCGGATTTAAATATTTCATGTAAAAAAAATGATCTAGAAACGCTAAAAGAAAAAGAAAGAGAAAAAGATAATAATCCTAAAAACATAAAAAATAATATAGATATGCTATCTATGGGTAAAATAGATAAATCAGTAAAAAGTAAAGAATGTAGTTTGTTAAATAATCACAAAATTTATAAAAATGGTATTTATGGACCCTATTGATAAACGTTTGTTTATTTTTTTAAAATTTTTTATAAATATAAAATATAAATGCAAGGCGACACACGATCACATCATTCTTATACTAATGCACAAATATATTATAAACAAAAAAATAATAATCAATCTTCTAAAATGCCAAATCCTGTTACTAATATGAAGCAATCATCTAATAATAGTAGAATAAATTATATAGAAAAAGTACTTCCTAATCAATGGATGGTAGATTCATCTCCTAAAATACAAGATGATTCAAACAAGACTAATCCAGTTCCTGGTATAAATGTTACAAGATTAGGTACAGGAGGATTTCCAACAAGATCATCACAAGTATATACAATGAATGGATGTGGATTGGAAAATCCATTTTCAAATCAATCATTATGTACAGGAAGTTATAATTCAAACTTAATAATAAGAGATTTATTCAATTTATCAGCACCGCCAATAAATCAAAATAGTGGAGATACTATTACTAGTGAAAATATAAAAAGTTTATTTAATACTAATTTATGCCTAAAATCTTTACGTTATAATACAGATACTACGATAGCTCCAAATGCTATTCAAAAAACTAATGTGAACCATATTCCTGATTGTATTTTAAGTAAAGAAGCTTATGGTAATGAAGCATATTGGGAAAAAATGAATATTAATGTAGCCTCTATAAAAAATGATATGGCAAGATTAGTTGAGATAGTTTTAGAAGGAATTATTAATAAATCTAATCATCTTAAATTTCAATTTACTCCATATATTAGTCCTATCAAAAGTCATGCATTAAATTCAAATATTACATTAAAAACTTTATTAGATGCTAGAAAGCTTTATAAAGAAAATACAAAAATAGCATCAGCTATACGTGAAGATTCACAAGTTTATAGATTATTATTTGAGTTTGCTATAACTGATGTATACTTTGAGGAGAAAGATTTAGTATCAACGACATCTAATAGTTTTTCCTGCAACTTACAAAATACTAGTAATAATTTTAATCATGTAGAAATTACAGTATCTTGTTCTAGAGAATCTAGTAGTGACACTACATTAATTTATGTAGGATCACCAGATGCAACAAACATCTCTGCTGTAGGAAATGGATATCCAGAAACTTTATTGAATAAAGATAAGAAATTAGATATTAGAAGTATTTTTTCCAGCAGATCTTCTGTAATTCCTTGTAGCGATCAATATTCCACGGTTTTAAAATGTGATTCTAGTACAGATAAAGAAATTGTAGGTTTAGGTTTATGCAAGGTAGATGATAATTACAATACTCCTATTTATGTTCCACCATCATTATTTGCTATTGTAGGAATTAAAGATAATTGTAGGGTAAAAAAAGTCAAAGTAAATGTAAAAGGTACTGATATAGACGGAAGTATACCAAGAATAAATATTTTTGAAACTGGTATATCAAATGATAAAGAAAAATGTTTATATGCCAGTGGATATGCAAATAATTGGATAGAAGTTACATATACATTAGAAAATAGACATTCTACATGTGATCCAAGTGAAGATGATGAAGGTAATTATATGATTATTGAAATACCTCATGTAAATCCATTTAATATTTGTATTGTAGGTGCATTAATCTATTATTCTACTGATACTGATGCCGAAGAATATGTTAAGGAAGTAGAAGTTGTGTCAGATAATATTGAACTTACTGATACTACAACACTTATTCGAAATCCTATTCCTACTTCTAGACTTACACCATCATTATCTAGAATTGGATCAAGTATAGCTTCTGTCAGAAGTAATTCAATAAAATCATTACCAGTATTGAATAGTCAATATGTAAGAAGTTCAATGCTAACTAATATCATAGGAGCTAAAACTCCTAGTATTTTTACTGATCCTGATATTCCTCCAAATCCAGTTGAAAGTGAATCAATTAATACACATAAATTAAAGCAACTACTTGATATTCAAGATGATACCTAAACATTAACAGCTACAAAAAGAATTATTATATGAAGAATTTAGGTTTGGAGAAGGAGTATCTATCTTTAAAATATTATTAGAATTATTTATTTTAGATTTATTAATTTCTACATTATATATTAAAATATTAATACAATACTCAAAAACACTATCAATATTTATATTATTTTTAGAAGAAGTTATATAAATAGGTATATCTTTAAATTTATTTTTAATATTTATTTTAAAATCTTCGATATCATCAATTGTACATAAATCACTTTTTGTTCCTAATATTAGTATAATTCTATTTCCAATATCTTCATCATATTTTTTTAATTCATTCATCCAAAAACTAATATGATTTTCATTTTCACTAATTTTTTCATTTAGGCTAACACATATTAATGCTACATCTGCATTTCTATAATACATTGGTAATAATGATCGATACCTTTCTTGACCTGCTGTATCCCATAGATCCAGACCATATTTTATTTTATTTTTTTCTATTATTTTTGCCATAAATGAACAGCCTATTGTACTAGAAAAAAGATTGTTATATTTTTGCTTTACATAACGAACAACTATTGATGTTTTTCCCGTATTACAATCACCTAAAAGAACTATTTTAAACCGTTTAAAAGGATACTGACAACTCATTAAATATATAAATTTATTTTTTTTTAAATCTATATATTTAAATCTATTTATTTAAATAAATTTGTTATAATTTATTTCTTCCATTTATTATTTTTTAAATCTAATAAATCCATTACTAAAAATCTTGTTCTGGGTTTATATACTACTTTATTTTCAGCAATTAATCTCAAATTGTTTATTATTAATGTATCAAAATCTTTTTTTAGTTCTAATTCCAATTTTTTACCAATATTAGTTATTAAAGTAATCATACATTCAATATAATTTTCTAAATTAGCTTGTTCATCGTCGAAATTACAACTAGATTTTAATAAAATATTAAAATATTTCATTACCAAATGATATTCAATTATGTCATATTCATATAAACTACCTATAAATGTAAAAATTCCTAATAATTTTGATTTTTCCTTATTTTTTTGACAAAATATTTCATAATTATCTTCTTGAGAATAATTAGAAAAGTTTACATTTATTTTTTCCTCATATATACTTTCTACTTTTTCTAAAATAGATGCTTTAAAGGAATCTCCATATATTTTTATAAAAACTAAACATAATTTTGCATACAATGATGTAAATGTTTTTTCAGATATTGATTTTTTAAAAAATATATCAATTAATAAATCTTTATAGTTATCTTTATTATTAATTATTAGATCATACATTTTAGTTTCAATTAACGTGTAATTCCCATCTGATAATTTATTTAAATTACCATTAATCTCTTCTATAAATTTATTCTCATTTGAAAGTGACTCATCTATTTTCTCATTTCTCCAAATTTCTGCTAAATTTGTTTTCATAGTATATTTTAATTTAATTGGGCTTCTTTTTTTTATAAATTTATTGTTCTGCTTTATTTCTAATAAATTTAATATAATATCAGGTGATAATTCTGTATCTATTGTTTTTGATAAATTTTCAATAAATTCTGGAGTATAACGAATGTAATTTTCCAAATTATTATTTGAAAAATTAGATACTTCTATTGTTCTACTCATTTATATTTATATAAATAATTATTTTTAAGTAATTTACGATTCTTTTATTTTATTACAGAAAGGAATAAATTTACTATATATAATTAGAATACATATGGTATATATCTTGGTTTATCCAAACCATATAAATTTACTTTAAAATCACTAGAATATCCAGATACTGTTATTGTGTCTCCATCATATATTTCTTGACACCCTTGATCTCCTTGGCATGATCTACCTTTATTTTCAATAGGTAATTTTACAGCCGAGTAATTATCAGCTCCAGTGTAATACATCCACTGTCTTGAACCAGGATAAGTTTGTGTACCATATAATGGCAAAATTTTTTTTGTAGAATCATCTCCTTCTTGGATCAATGCACCTACTTGTTGATATCCAGGACTATAACCTCTTGTGGGTACATTTATAGCGACTCCTAATTTATTTATTTTATATGGATATGATCTTTCAGGAGGATATAATGGATTAATTATTCTTTGATGATCTTTTTGGGCTACATATAATTCATCATTTTGATTATTTTCTATTTCTTCTACTTTAAACTTCGTACTTTGTAATTCATTTTTTAATTCTACATAATCTTTTTTTCTATTTTCTAATTTTATTTTTTGTTTTTCAAATTTTATATTATTTTTATTGATTAAATACACAACAACTATAATTAATGATATTATAAATAGTAAAAAAGTATTTTTATCAAAACAAAAAAAACCGACTGGACATACTTCCATTTCTAATTAATATTAATATAGATAATTATTTAAATTTAATTATCTATATAATATAATTTATGTTTAAAACTTGTACTAAGTGTAATACACAATTATCTTTAGATAATTTTCATAAACTCAATAAAGGGAAATATGGTACTTATCCTCAATGTAAATTATGTAGAAAATTAAATAAAAATCTTAATAATGATAAAAAAATTATATTAAAAGATAATATTATTGATTTAACTTGTTTTAATTGTGGATTAATTAAGCCAAAATCAGAATTTTATAAAAATAATAATAGTAATACTGGATTTCAAATATATTGTAAAATTTGTAATAAAGAAAAAATAGCAATTTCAATGTCAAATTTACAAAATTATACTAAAATTATTTTAAAAAAATTTAAAAATAAAAATAAAGATAAAAAAATTAATATTAACTCAAATGATATTATTAAGTTATATAGAGAACAAGAAGGTTTATGTTATATTACAAAACATGAATTAACACATGAGGTTGATATCAAGCAAAGAACAGATAATATTTGGAATCTATCAATAATTATTAAAGATGATAATTCTACAGAAATAAATAATAATCATATTTTATTAGTATGTAATTTAATATACACAACAAAAAAAAAATATCATTTAAATGAAAATCAAATTAAAGATGTATATAATAATATTATTAATAATTAGTATCCCATTTATTTACCAATTCCTCAATACCATTTTCCCTTGTTCTCAATTCTGAATCCTCTCGAATTATTTTTGAAATTCTGGATGAACTATTGCAGTTTTCATCTTCTGCCATCACTATAGCTAAATGATCTTTTATATATTCGGCTTTATTATAACAAAAAGCATTAAAATCTCCTGCCAAGAATACAGGATTATTAAAATTTTGTGATAATACTTTAATTCTACATAATATATTTCTTATTTCAGGTGGATGTACTCTTGCATAAAGTAAACCAGCCGCCTTTAGATGGATATTAACTACTACAAATTTATACCATGATCCAAATATTTCAATAGAAAATTGATAGGCATTCGACATTTTACCTCTACCTAATTCTGGATCTCCTAAAAATCCTGTTGTTTCATCAAATCTCTGTATCATTGTCCCCGTAGGTATACTATCTCTGGCTATTTGTCCATACATTTGAACATCTGTATCGGATAAACTATTTTCAGTATCATATTCTTTCTTTTTTCTACTACCGTACTTAATTCTTGGAATTATTTGTAATATATCTAATCTAAAACATTTTTTATTATACATTATCATACTTGTAAAACCATCATAAATAAAAACATAATCTGGTCTACTTGATCCTAAATTTCTATCATCTAAATATGAATTTATTCTTTCTTTCAATGCATTGATTATTAATTCTACATGTTGTTTTCCCTCTCTTAAAACTATCTCTTGAAACATAAAAATTATTCTCTCTTCAAATAAATAATTATTTATAGTAGACATGAAATTGTCCAGTTTTGTATAAAATTGTTCTGTTAACCCAGCTTGATCATAATGACTGAATCCTTGTAAATTAAATGTTATAATTATAAATTTTCTATTATCGACACATAAAAACTCTGATACTAAAGCATTATGATCAGAAACCGGATTTGCGTCTCTTATAGGTGCTGAACGTTCTTCAAATATATTCTGTGGATTATATTCTTCATAACCTTGTACTCTTCTATTATCATCTATAGGATTTCTTAAAGCATAAGAAATTATATGGTTTCTACAAAATGAATGTTGTATTCTATTTATTTTAATAATAGCATCTAACTGTAATTGTAGTCTCGTCACTGTACCAAACATTCCTAAAAATAAATGACCACTCCCTGGTTCTGTTAATGTCCTATTAACATATGCTGTGGCAATTTTTACTCCATATTGATTTATAGATACCTCCGCTACTGAATCTCTCCATAATATATCCTTATTAAGTGCTAATTGTCCTTTTAATCTTCCTTCTCTATCATAAAAATGCAATCTATTGTATTCTGATCGGATTTTTGATTCAATCTCTTCTGTAACATCGCTACTATTTACGGATGTTAAAGCTCTTGGAACTGAATCTATTTCCTCTTTTATTTTGTATGTATCTACCGAAGCTACTCTTCTTAATGGTAATTCTATACCATCTGAAGAAATATCCTTAATTTCTATATTCCCATTAAATAAATTAGTCGATTCTTCCTCTTCATCTACTATTTCCCATTCTTCATCTATATTGGATCCTCCTTCTTTTTGTAAATTATTAATATATTTTTTTAGTATTATTATACCTAATTTACTATTAATATTAACTTTTCTATTTGTTAAAGGATTTACTATTTTTAAATACATTATAATATTATTAGAAAAATTTGTCAAATAATAATTATTTATTATTTGCTAAATTCAAATTATATATAGATATATTATATAAAATAAATGCAAATCTTTGTTAAAACATTAACCGGAAAAACTATTACATTAGAAGTTGAAAGCTCTGATACTATTGATAATGTTAAGGCTAAAATACAAGATAAAGAAGGTATCCCTCCCGATCAGCAACGATTGATCTTTGCGGGTAAACAGTTGGAGGATGGTCGAACTTTATCTGATTACAACGTCCAAAAGGAGAGTACGCTGCATCTCGTGCTTTAAATTTTCCTCTTAATTAAAATTATTATGATAAAAATTAAAAATTAAAAATCCATACAAAAATTTACGATGGTATAATTTAAAAAAAGAGTAGAAAAATTATAAAAAAATTAAATATTTTATAAAAAATTTGATAGATAATTAGATTTTTTATATTAAAATACATACAAAATAACAAATGGAAACAACTAAATGCAATAAATGCAAAATAGATAAAGAAAAGTCTAAATTTTTAAAAAATAGCAAAATATTAGCAAATTGTCAAGAATGTAGAGACAAATCAAAAAAATGGAAAAAGATAATCCTGAACAAGCAAAAAAATACAATAAAATGTCCTCTGATATTACTAGCAACAAAAAAAATTTAAAAATTACTTATATTTATGCAAAAAAACCTGAGGATAATGATTGGACTAAATATGAATCACAGGCGGAAGCAGCTGAAAAATTAGAACTACATAAACCAAATATTAATAAAGTGCTAAAAGGCAGTCTAAAAACTACTGGAGGTTATATTTTCAAAACAGAAACCTTAGAAAAAGATAAAATTGAAGTAGAAAGCTGGAATAAAATTAAAGAAGATAACCAATTTATACACAAGCAAAAAGGACAACCTTCTCAACATAGAATTCCGCATACTCAAAACGATGAAGGTATATTAGGAAAACCTTGTTGCCATTGTAAAATTTGGAAACCATTAGAAAATTATAATAATGATTCAAAGCATTGGGATTCTTTAAGAAATGAATGCAAAGATTGTTTAGTAAAATACCGTATAGAAAATAGGAAAGAAATTTCAGAAAAATATGTTGAATATGAAAAAAAGAGAAAATTAACAGACCCCGAATTTAAACTTTCAAAAACTCTACGCAGTAGATTAGGGTCCGCATTGTCCGCAAAAAATGCCGCTAAATCTACAAACACTTTAGATTTAACAGGATGTTCTACATCATTTCTAATGAAATATTTAGAGGAAAAATTTAAAGAGGGTATGTCTTGGTCGAACCACGGTGAATGGCATATCGACCATATCATTCCATGTTCCTCATTTAATTTGTTAGATGAAAAAGAACAAGAAAAATGTTTTCATTATACTAATTTACAACCTTTATGGGCATCCGAAAATCTATCAAAAAGTAATAAAATTACTTAATATCTACAAATTTATCATCATCTTTTTTTATTTATTTTATATATTTATATAGTATAATGTATAAATATATAAAAAATCCTGTTAATAATAAAAAAGTAAATATACATAGTAAATTAGGTAAAAATATAATCAAAAAATACTTAAATTTTATAATTGGAGGATCTGGTTCACTTCCCCCATATCCCAGAAATACTGATGAGTTAATTATAGTGGAACCTAAAGAAAAAGCAGATCTTTATGATTTGGATCCCAAAGATGACAATATTAAAAACCTTTCAAATAACTATACATTTAATAAGCAAGATGGTGACTATAACTGTAAAGGTAATGCATATGATAAAGACAAGAATTGCTTGATAGATCCTAGTAATTTTGAATGTATTCTTAAGAATGATATACTACAATATACTACAAGACAGTGTGCTTCAAGAACCGCAGCATGTAATAATAGACATAGATATAATAAAAATCCTTTAACTAACGAACCAGAAAATACTAATTTTTGGCAAATGCAATGTCCTCCACCTGGAATACCAACTCCACCACCTCCACCGCATGATGTTTATTTTGATAATTTAAATAATGTTACAATAAGAAAAGCAGTAAAAACCTATAAAAATAATATTAGTTCTTGTCCTCATATAGAAACATGGAATGTCACTCATGTAACAGATATGAGTAGCTTATTCGAAGATTTTAGTAATTTTAATGGTAATATTACTGATTGGAATACAGAAAATGTTACTAACATGAGTAAAATGTTCTCAGGGGCAACTAATTTTAACCAGCCTTTAAATTTTGATACCGAAATGGTTACCGATATGAGTGATATGTTTGCTCTTGCAAAAAAATTTAATCAACCTTTACAATGGAAAACAGAAAATGTAACTAATATGAGTTCGATGTTCCAGAAAGCAGAAAAATTCAATCAACCTTTAAATTTTTCCGATACTAGTAATGTAACTGATATGAGTGGGATGTTCTTAGGAGCAATTAGTTTTGATAGACCTTTAGAATGGAACACTGAAAATGTAACTAGTATGAGTGAAATGTTTTGTGATGCAAAAAATTTTAACCAACCTTTATACTGGAAAACAGAAAATGTAACTAATATGAGCGCTATGTTCCAGGAAGCAGAAAATTTCAATGAATCTTTAAATTTTTCTGATACCAGTAATGTAACTAATATGAGCTCGATGTTCTTAGATGCAACTAGTTTTGACCAACCTTTAGAATGGGATACTCAAAAAGTGACAAATATGAGTCATATGTTCTATGGAGCAGAAAATTTCAATAAATCTTTAAATTTTGATACCAGTCAGGTAACGAATATGAACTCGATGTTCGTCGGAGCAATTAGTTTTGATCAACCTTTAAAATGGGATACCCAAAATGTAATTAATATGGGTCATATGTTCTATGGAGCAGAAGAATTCGATCAAGATTTAGAATGGAATACAAAAAATGTAATTAATAAGAATAATATGTTCAGTGGTAGTTCAGGTAGATTAACTAATCAGTAAAACCACTAATCCAATTAATAAAAAATAAATATTCTTGGCAAATTATTTAATAAATAGTTATTTCCAATTTTTTAGAATATTATAAAGATTCATTGCATTTTCATCCATATTATAATCATTATCTAAAAGTTTATAAACTCTCATTAATTCCTCTTTAAGATTCTTTGATGATAGAGTACTATCTTTAATAACTTTAATGTCTTTATTAGAAGAGATTACAAGATGAAGATTAGAAGAATTATTTACACGGATATTAAAAGCTGTTTTAGGCAATGATAACGTATTATTAGATAAGGAAAGATTTGACTTATTATCAGTTTTTCCATCTATTATAACTTCATCTAAATTTTTAAAAACTAAATCTGATATTTTTACTGCTGAATCTGATATTTCTGTATTAGAAATATTTGATTTATTTTTTTCACTATTACAAATTTTATTTTCTACTACTTTTTTTTTTTGTATTACCAATTTAATTTTTTCCAAAGGCATCTAAATAGAAAAAAATTATTTTTTACTTTAATCAAATTTATTATATATATTTAAACATAATTATCATTTTTTCTTTTTTAATAAATATTTCCAATCCGGTTTAAGATTCGGCTTATTATTTTCCCAAGTACCTATTTCAGAACCATAATTTGGATCTTTTATATCACAATTTAAATAATATATATTATTACTTGATACATCTACATTCCAAATTTTTCCTTCACACTCCTTCTCCGTTATAAATACTGATAATTTTCTATTTATATTTCTATTTAATTGTGTCAATTCTAATATTACATCACAAGAACTAGTACTTCTTTTCATATCAACACTTTGAAATGAATTATCATTAGATTTATCAGATTTAGGGGTCAAATCAGACATAGGACTTAGATCTGATATAGGACTTACTTGTTCAGATGATGTTGCAGTATTAGTAGAAGATAGTTTTAACATCCTAGATGTTACTTCATCCCACATTATTTTATCTTCATCTTTACAAAATAATTCTTTCAATGTTGTAATTGCTTTTAATACTGTATCCTTAGAATAGAATTGATCCATTTATAATTATTAATAGAAAATAATATATAAAATATCATAAAATTTGATTAAAATTTGATTAAAATTAAACATTAATACTTTTAAGTATTAATGTTATTTCATCAATCCAAATTTGAAAGAAAAAAAAAAAATAAAAAAAAAAAAAAAAAAAA
>Ga0206130_10000577_pt1 | contig 60941 bp, 54 predicted proteins | sample Helgoland_Spring_9_FD_148637 | JGI IMG/M metagenome (GOLD analysis project Ga0206130, IMG submission 148637) | Pelagic subsurface seawater microbial communities from Kabeltonne, Helgoland, North Sea - Helgoland_Spring_Bloom_20160512_1 | ecosystem: Environmental > Aquatic > Marine > Epipelagic ... | reverse complement strand
ATACCTTACAGGTTAAATGCACAAGGTAACTTTATTGAGGTATTAGGTAAGAGAATTATATTTAGGACATTAGATAGACCAGAGCGCATAGTGGGCTACGAGTGTAGCCATTCCTATGTAGATGAGTTAGATACCCTGCCAAAGTTAAAAGCACAGAGATGTTGGGAACAGATTATAGCTAGAAACAGACAGAAGTTGCCAACAGGCATTAATACAGTTGCAGTAGGAACAACACCAGAAGGGTTTGGCTTTGTATACGAACGCTGGAAGAAGAACCCTAGTCCAAGCTATGAGCTAATCACTGCACCAACGTCGAGCAATGCAAAGAACCTGCCAGCTGATTACATAGATAGATTACGTGAGACTTATTCACCACAGCTGCTTGCAGCGTACCTAGAAGGACAGTTTGTTAATCTTAACTCAGGGACAGTTTACAATAGCTATGACAGAGCTGCATGCAGGTCGCATGAGGTTGTTACTGATAGGGAGCCATTGTTTATTGGTTGCGACTTTAACGTGACTAAGCAAGCAGCTACTATTTACGTGCTCAGGGGTAAGACATGGCACGCTGTTGATGAGCTGGTTGATATGTATGACACGCCAGACATGATTGATATTATTAAATCAAAGTACAATGACCATAAAATATACATGTATCCAGACGCATCAGGTAGAGGACGAAGCACAAACAACGCAAGCGTTAGTGATATAAGCTTACTGCAGCAAGCAGGGTTTGTTATACGTGCTAAGCCAAGCAATCCGAGAGTGCGTGACAGGGTGATGGCAGCTAACAGAGCGTTTGACCAAGGGTTTGTTAAGATAAATGACAGTGCTTGCCCAACGACAGCTGAGTGCTTAGAGCAGCAAGCATACAAGAATGGCGAACCCGATAAGACCAGTGGCACAGACCATCAGAACGATGCAACAACCTATCCAATTGCATATGAGTTCCCGATAGTCAGACCAGTGGCTAAAGTAGACTTTACTTTCACTAATTAAGGAATTGTGCTAAACAAATGAAAAAGAGGTTCCATTATGCCAGTTGATACAACTAACCCAGATTATAATTTATATAAAGATGTGTGGATTAAGACACGTGATGCAGTAAGAGGCTCAGTTGCTGTTAAGGATAAGAAAGCGCAATACTTGCCAGTCCCAGATGCTGAGACTAATGCAAGAGGCATAGATAGCGTAAGATATAAACAGTATATTAACAGAGCAGTGTTTACTAACTTTACTGGTAGAACAAAGAACGCATTAGTTGGTGCAGCGTTCAGGAAAGAGCCTATAATAGAGCTGCCAGATGGACTTGATTACTTAATAGAAGATGCAACAGGTGATGGCTTATCGTTAGAGCAGCTGTCAAAGGACGAGCTGAGTAACTTACTGGAGACTGGCAGAACTATGTTGCTAGTTGATTACCCGACAGCTGATGAGGGTTTATCGCAAGAGGAGGTCAGTATATTAGACCTGCGTGCATCTATTGTGCCTTACACAGCTGAGGCAGTCATAAACTGGAAAACATCTGTAATAGCTGGTCGAACAATGTTGACGTTAGTAGTTATGAGTGAACCCTACTTAGAGAACAGCGATGAGTTTAACCACGAAAGCAAAACACAATATCGTGTGCTAAGATTAGATGAGCAAGGATATAGCCAACAGTTATATCGTGAAAATAAACCTTACACCGAGATGGTTTACCCACGTAAAGCTGATGGAAGTACATTTGACTATATACCAGTTGTCTTTGTTGGTAGCCAAAACAATGACCCTACAGTTGATGACGCACCTTTATCAGACATAGCAGACGTTAACATGGCACACTATCGCAACTCAGCAGACTATGAGGAGAGCTGCTTTATTACAGGTCAACCAACGCTATTTATTACGCATAGCCTAACGCAAGAGCAGTGGAAAGAGTATAACCCAGAGGGCATAAAGATAGGTAGTCGCGCTGGACATGTATTAGGTGAGACTGGCAGTGCTAATCTACTGCAAGCAAACCCTAACAATCTTGTTATGGAAGCTATGAACGCTAAAGAGCAGCAAATGGTAGCTATTGGAGCACGTATAATCACTGATAGAGGCAACAATGAGACAGCTGAAGGTGCTAGAATACGCTTTGCATCAGAGAATAGCGTACTAGGTGACATTGTTGGTAACTTATCAGCAGCTATCAAGACGTGTATCTATTGGTGTGGCGAATATATGGGTGTTGATACAGATGATTGCGTATTTAAAATTAATCGTGAGTTCTATGACAAGACAGTTGACCCACAAACAATTATGAGCTTAGTGACATTACTAGATAGACAGATAGTTAGCAGCCAAGATATATTTGATAGACTTAAATCAGGTGGCTTAATTGATGCAGACAGAACATTAGATGATGTGCGTGATGAGCTAGGTGACTTGTCACCACTGGAGTAACAACATGGCTAAGCAAATAGATAAGTCTAAAATGAAGTGTAATACACCTAAGCGCACGCCAAACCACGCAACCAAATCACACGTCGTTAAGGCATGTGAAGGTGGTAAGGAAAAGATTATACGCTTTGGACAGCAAGGCGTTAAGGGTTCACCAGCTAGAAAGGGTGAAAGCAAGGCATCTAAGGCACGTAGAGCAAGCTTTAAGGCAAGACATGCTAAGAACATAGCAAAAGGTAAAATGAGCGCAGCATACTGGTCAGCGAAGGTTAAATGGTGAGGAACTATGCCCTATAAAAACAAAAGTAAGACAGCTGGCAAAGCTAAAGTTAAGCCAAGCAAGACTAAAGCAAAGCCAAGGCAATACAAAAAGAAATAGCTTATGAGCGTTAATGATACGCTAGAAAGTGCATTTATAAGGCATCAGATATTCGTGCAACGATACGCAAAAGGTCGTGAGCGTGAGGCTGAGGCTTACATAAGGCGACTTATACGAGGCATCAGCAGTGAGTTAGGTCGTGGTGATAACACAGTATACACACAAGCACGATTATCAGCACAGCTAACAGACATGCAGAACTACATGACACGTCTGTCAGATGACTATCAGGCTAAGTTATATAGCGAGATAATAGACTTTGCTAACTATGAGGCAGAGTTTAACACTGAGCTGCTAAGACAGAACGTTGGTAACTATGCCAACTTTACTTTGCCCAGTTCACAGCTGTTAGAAGCAGCTATGTTTACTGATGTAATGCAGCTAGAGCCGAACAAGGGTTATACAATAGCTAATGCACTTAGGAACTTTGACACTAAGAAACAGACACAGATAATCCAGCAGATACGTGACGGCATCATAAAAGGCAGTACAACAAGTAATATAACCAAAGCAATCGTCGCAATAGGTATGACGCAGCGCAGACAAGCAGCCACACTAGCTAGGACGATAATCAATCGCGTTAGTACAGTTGCTAGAACGACAACTATGCGTGAGAATAGTGATGTGATTAGCCACTACAAATGGGTTGCTACACTGGACAGCTTCACCAGTCTTATTTGTATGGGATTAGATGGTAAGATATTTAAGGACTTAAAGAAGAACCCGAAGCCACCAGCACACTTTAACTGCAGAAGCACTATTAGTTATATAGTAAAGCCAGAATTTAACCTTGGAAGGGACGTTAAAGGCACTAGGCCGAGCGTAGGAGCCGATAACAAGGCTAAGCTGGTTAGTGACGACACAAATTATGCAAAGTGGCTCAGGACGCAACCTAAGGCATTTCAGGACGAAGTGTTAGGCAAAGGCAAAGCTAGTATATTTAGGTCAGGTAAGGTTAAACTAGATAAGTTTGTTGATGCAAATGGTAGACCATTAAGCTTAGCGCAGTTACGTGCATTAGAGCGCAGCATGGGTGGCACTGGAGGAGCTGGTGGCGTGCCATTAGCGCAAGTGGTACAAGCAGCTGTTGTGACACCTAAAGCAACGCCTATAGAGAAAGCATTGAAAGAGATATTCGAGGAGACACAGATAGTATCAGAGGTTAGTGGTTATACAGCTGAACAAATAAAGAAAGATATGTATAATGCGTTATTGCCAAACCTATCAACATTGACTGCACAGGTTGTAGCTAAAGCACCTAAGTTAAAACGATTTAGCGTCAGTAAAAAAAGAGGTGGTTATTACGCAGGGTATGAGGACAGAATAAATATTAAATATGGCGATGTTGTAAAAGATAAATTGGTTACTACACATGAATATGGCCACTACATTGACGATATACTAGGACAAGCAAAGAACAAACAAACTGGAGGTTACAGCATTGCTTACATATCTAAACAAGATGTTAGATTTATAGAGGCATTTAAGAAGGACAGAAAAGCATTATGGAAAAACAAAACACAAAAAGATGCATTTGGTAAAGCTTGGAGTAAAGAAACATATGAGCGAATAAACGTGCCAAGAGGATATAGATTAAAACATAAAGATAAATATAGTGATGACGCTTGGGGATACATAGAAGATATATTAGATGCTATGAGTTTAGGACAATTTAGAAATAACAATTTAATGGCAGGGCATGGTGTTACTTATTATCGACGTAGTGGCGCAAAAGAAACAGAAACATTCGCTAATATATTCTTGCTGCATGGCAAAAGAAACACAGCAGCAGGTAAAAAAGCACAAGAGATGTTCCCCAACTTATTCAAAGTATTTGATGATATAGTAAACGACTATTTGAGATATAACTAAGAGGATACAAAATGGTACAAAACGCATACGATGTTGCAGTTAAGTTGCACAAAGATAAATTTGGATATGAGCCAGTCATATATGGTGAATTCTGGCAAGAAACACAGGAATGGTTTATAGAGCAGTTTTTAGATGCAATTGACAGCAATATACCCTATGTAGAAGTAGACCCAGAAGCTAATGGGATATTTTACTAATCGTGGCAGAGCCACATAATGCTAACAAACTGGAGGTTACAGCATGACTAACGAACTATTTGAAGGAATTGAGCTAGAGGACGATGTAAAAAATGCTTTGTCGGAAAAGGTAAATCAGGCTATAAAGAGTAGACTAGACGACGAAACAAAAGGACTTAAGTCCAAGGTAGACGAATTATTAGGCGAGAAGAAGCGAGCGCAGCAGGAGCGTGAGCAAGCTCAAGCCGAAGCAAAAGCCCAAGCCGAAAGTAAGGCAAAGGCAGAGAACGATTATAAGCAGTTGTTCGAAGCGCAAAAGGCAGAGGCCGACACATTGCGTGGGACGATTGAGAAAATGAACACTGATATAACGAGAAGTCGTATTAGTGGTGAAGCAGGTAAGATAGCTAGTGGACTAACTAAGGACACTGGCAGAGCAGAATTGCTACAGCAACAGATAAGTCAGAGACTTACTATTGTTGATGGTGAATTGAGGGTAACAGACCAATCAGGTGCATTAACTGTATCGACGTTGGAGGACTTAACAGGTTCTATAAAAACTAATTATCCCTTTTTAGTTGATGGTTCACAATCATCAGGTGGCAGCGCCACAAGAACGCAAGGCAGTGCTGAGCGTGGTAAAGAGATAAGTCGTAATGACTTCGATGGCATGTCACAAGGTCAAAGAGCGCATTATATCAAGTCAGGCGGCAAAATAACCAATGATTAATATACAAACAAAGGAGCCGACAAAATGGCAAATGTATTAACAAACTTGGCGGCTGATATATATAAGGCCGCAGACGTAGTAGGTAGAGAGCTAGTAGGCTTTATCCCTGCATCAACAATCAACGCAGACGGCTCAGAGAGAGTTGCTAAAGGCGATACAGTTCGTGCATCATTCACACGTGAAGCATCAGCTGTTGACGTAGCAGAGAGCATGACTATTCCAGAAGGAACAGACCAAACAGTTGATAGCAAAACACTATCAATCTCTAAGTCACGTGCAGTACAAATCCCTTACACTGGAGAAGATGTAAGACACCTTAACAATGGTATTGGCTTTGAGACTGTTTATGGAGACCAACTCGTACAAGCAATGAGAACATTGTCTAACGAGATTGAAGTAGACCTTGCAACAGAAGCTTATCAGAACGCTTCACGTGCTTTCGGTACAGCAGGAACTACTCCATTCGGTTCTAACTTTGGTGACGTAGCTGAAATACGTCAAATCTTAGTTGACAATGGTATGCCATCAAATGACGGACAGTGTTCACTTATAATGAACTCAGTTGCAGGTACAAACCTACGTCAGTTAGCTACACTACAAAGCGTATCAGACGCTGGTTCTAGTGATTTGCTAAGACAAGGTGTATTGTTAGACCTACAAGGGTTAGCAATGCGTGAGAGCGCACAAGTGCAGTCACACACCAAAGGTACTGGCACTAGCTATCTTGTAAACGACGCTAGCTCAGCTATTGGCGATACATCAATTGCTGCAGATGGTGGTTCAGGTACAATCCTTAAAGGTGACATCATTACAATCAATGGTGACAGCAATAAGTATTGCGTAAACACAGCTTTATCTGGTGGTTCATTTGTTATCGGCCAAACTGGACTACGTTCAGCTGCCGCAGACAATGCCGCTATAACAGTAGGAAATAACTACACAGCAAACATTGCAATGCACAGACGTGCGTTAGAGTTAGCTGTTAGAGCACCAGCTGTTCCAGAAGGTGGAGACACTGCAGATGATGCTATCTTGGTACAAGACCCGCATTCAGGCATGGTATTCGAAGTACGTATGTATAAAGGATATCGTAAGGCAATGATTGAAGTTGCTGTTGCTTGGGGTGTAAAAGCTTGGAAGCCAGACTTCATAGCAACACTACTTGGTTAGACGAGACTGATGACAGGGGGCGGCATCTGCCGTCCCTTTACTCACACATAACATAGCGAGGTAAATAAGATGGCATTTAAGAAGAAACCCGCAAAGAAGATTGCCAAGCCGAAAGTGGCTAAAACAGTTAAGATGGTACGACCAGACGGCAAGACCGCAGACGTACACCTTACAGAAGTAGAAAACTATCGCTCAGGCGGTTACGAAAAGGCTTAAACAATGACACTAATTGTTGAAGATGGAACTCGCGTTGCAGGTGCTAATACATATGTTAGCTTAGCAGAGTTTAAGGCTTGGGCAGATGCAAGGTTAATCACATATAGTAGTGACAGTCATGTAAATGCCTATATCTTGCGTGCAATGGATTACATAGAAGATTTAAGCTTTATAGGCTTTAAGGAAACAGAGACACAATCATTACAGTGGCCTAGAGTTAATGTAGTTATTGATGGCTTTGGTTTAGATGCAAGCACAATACCAGACGAACTAAAGGTTGCAGTATATGAGGCTGTTAAGACAGTGATTGATGGTGATAGCAAGCAAGACCCAATTGATAGACAAGTTGTCAGTGAAAGTGTTGATGTAATATCTATTACATATAAAGATACAGCAGGGCAACAACGACAGACACCTGCATTAACAAGAGCGTTAAGAAAGTTAGTGCAATCACCTAACACAGTTATGCGTGCATAATTATGGCACATGCAGGTTATAACTATTCGCCAATCACTAAGTCAGCAGAAGCACTTATTACTAGATTTGGTGAGGAGTTTACATTTACACGTACAACTGATGGCGCATATAATCCAGCTACAGGTTCAGTAGCACAGACAACAGCTACATATAAGAAGTATGCTTGTGTGTTTGATTATACAGACGCAGACAGAGCTGGTCAGACAGTGCTGCAAGGTGACAGACGTATGCTTGCTGAAGGTCACAGCTATGAGATAAATGACACAGTGGTTATTAACAGCGATATATTTAAAGTCATTAATGTTGATGAGATAAGACCTAATGGCAGTGATATTGTTGCTGCTAACTTACAGGTGAGAAAGTAATGGCTAGAGCAACAACAGACAAAGAATTTAGACAGTTGGTTGAAAAGTTGCAGCTGCAGAATACAGATGTGGTACGAGGCACTATATTTGCAATGGGCAGTGATATAATACAATCCAGCCCAGTTGGTAACTATAAGCTATGGAAAAAGTATCAGGCTAACCCTAGAGCAAAGAAGCCAAAAGGTTACACTGGAGGTAGGTTTAGAGGAGCATGGCAATCAACATTAGACAGGCCAAGTGGTAGAGTGACTAAACGCAAAGACAAAACAGGCAGCAAGTCACAAGAACGATTAATGAAGGCAGTAGAAGCATTGCAAGCAGGTAATACGTTTTATATGACAAACAACTTGCCTTATGCAATCGAGTTAGAGTTTGGGCATAGTACACAAGCACCTACAGGCATTGTGAGAAAAGTATTATTGACATACAATGAGGCTATAACAAAAGCACAAAGCAAGGCTAGAAGATGAGTACGTTCTTTAATGATATGCAAGCTGCACTAGATACGCAACTAAGCACATTATCAGGTGGTTATGACATTGCATATCCCAACATAACCTATAAGCCAGTAGGAAACACAACATATTTACGTGCAAGCTTTATACCAGCAGACACATTACAGGTCAGCTTAGGTTCTAATGGCAAAGATGAAACGCAAGCCATATATCAAATAGATGTAGTAAGTCCAAGGGGTTCTGGTAGGTCAACACTTACAGATAATGTAGCAGACCACTTTAAGCGCGGAACAGTGCTAACTTATAACAATTTGAAATTGCGAGTAAGGTCGGTTAGTATCGCACCTGCAATAAACGACGGGGCATGGTTTTTCGTTCCAGTTTCCGTAAACATTAACGCATACACAGGAGCGCGAACATGACTATAGCAAACGGAGCACAACATAGCATTGCCTATATTGCGGAAACGACATATGGCACAACCCCATCAACACCATCATTTAAACCCTTTGCCAATACAGGCACATCACTTGGTATCAGCAAAGATGGCATTGAAAGCGAAAAGCTAAGAGGTGACAGACAAGTAGAAGATTTCAGGCATGGTAACAAGTCAGTTAGTGGCGATGTAACAGCTGAGCTAGAATATGAAGCATTTGACGATATATTAGAAGCAGTATTATGCGGTACATGGGCAACAGACGTGTTAAAAGCAGGTACAACAAGACGTTCTTTTACTATTGAGCGTAAGTTTGCTGATTTAACCGCACCAGAATGGCATAGAAACACAGGTTGTGAGTTTAACGCATTAAGCTTATCTGTATCACCTAACGCAATGGTCGAGGCAACTTTTGGCGTTGTAGGGCAGAACTTATCTATCGGAACATCTGCAATAACAGGTTCAACCTATGCCGCAGATAGTACCAACAAGCCATTTGATAGCTTCACAGGCTCAATACAGGAAGGTGGCTCAGCAATATCAACAGTGACATCTATCGAGCTAAGCCTAGAGAACGGCATAGAGCCACTGTTTGCAGTTGGCAGCCAAACCACACAACGACCATCAATCGGTAAGTCAAGACTAACTGGTACGCTTACAACATACTTTGAGGACAAAACATTATATGAGAAGTTCCTTAATGAAACCGAAAGCACAATACAGTTAGTGTTAACAGACCTTGATGGCAACTCATACACAATCGACTTGCCACGTGTTAAGTACAATAGTGGACAGCCAGATGTCTCAGGCGAAGGCGCTATTACAGTTAGCATGGAGTTTGTAGCATTATATAACACCAGCGATGCAACACAGATTAAAATAACTAGGGCTGATGCTTAATGGAATTTAATCAACTTGCGACAGTAGGTCGACATGAGAACGGGGCTGAGTGTAATATACTTAACCCCGTTACCAATGAGCCAACAGACTTTTATGTTAAGGTGTGTGGCGCAGACAGTAAGGTGTGGAGAGCTGCAAAGAAAAAGCAAACCAATGCAATAATCACAGCACGCTCTAATCTAAAAGATGGTCAGACTTATGAGGACATTGATATAGACTTTGATGCACTAGATATACAAGCATTGGTAGATGCTACGCTAGACTGGAGAGGACTAGCTAATAAAGGTAAAGAAGTTAAGTTTACAGCTGAGGCAGCTAAAGACCTTTATGAGCAAGCACCAGATGTAGTGAAGCAGCTGTTATACTTTATAGGTAATGGCGAAAATTTTATGCACGACTGATTGACGACTTTGTAGCCTATGGTCGGTGGGCTAACTACATAAGGCAAAAGCCAAAAGGTTCAGATGTCAGTCGATACGATACATATAAGCAGGTAGAGAAAAGCACTGGTAAAACACCAGCTGAACTACGCAAAGCACCAGAGCTTAGAAGTGAACTTGTTAGCTTATGGACTTTATTTTGCGAAATGCGTGAACCTAGTTATAATGAGCTTGCTGCATACGTAACAATGACTGGCATTTCATTAAGCCCTTGGGAAGTAGAAGCTATTATGAAGTTGACCCGACATATGGGTGAGGAGTTAAATAAATGGCCACCGAACAAGCAGTATTAGTATTTAAGGTCGACACAAAAGACATTGGTAAAGCGCAAAAGCAGCTTGAAGCTATGGGCTTGTCAGCTATCAAGACGAAATCTAAGATTAAAGAGTTTGCTAAAGATACTGATAAAGGTGGCAAAGACGTTAGTGGCTTTGGCCGTAAAGCTGGTATGGCTGGTGTACAGTTTGAGCAGTTAGCAGGTCAAATAGCTATGGGGCAAAACCCAATGCGTGCTGTTGGCGTACAAGCAGCCGACTTAGGTTTTGTATTGGGTACACCATTACTTGGTGCTGTTGTCGGTATATCAGCTGCCATTGCGTCAGTTCTTATACCTATGTTGTCAAACGCAGCTATGAACACTGAGAAGCTTACTAAGCTGAATGAAAAGTTAGCAGAGAGCTTTAATATAGGAAAAGATGGTACAGTTACTTTATCAAAGTCATTGCAAACACTTATAGATAATTTTGGCTCAGTTGGTGAACTAGCATTAGAATTACAAAAAGTTGATATAGCTAAAGGTGCAAGAGATAGTATTGCTGCACTTAATAAAGAATTTGTTAAGGTAATGCCTAATCAGTCACAAATAGCTATCGAGCTAGGTAATCAATATAGTGTATTAGGGACAAAGATAAGCAACGCTACAGAAAAAGAAGAAGCATACAATGTTGTCTTAGGTAAAAACGCTGAAGCATACGGCATTGAAAAAGAGCAACTAGAAACATTAATACCATTAATCAAATCACTAGAGGAGGGAAAAGAGGGTGCAGCTGATAAAGCCACTGCCTATGTAAAAAGTTTGGTTGAGCTTGAAGGTAAAGACATAACTAATAAATTTAGACGTTTTGCAGATGCAATACTACAGGCAGCAACTAACCAAGCAACTTTAAATAAGTTAAACGATGCAGCTGTTACTGGTGCTACAAACCAAACTAATGAAATTGCAGACTTAATCAGTAAGCTAAAAGAACGAGCAGACCTAGAGGAAGGACTTATTACTAGGACTGATGTGCTAACAAAGAAATATGACGCGGCAACTGCAGCTTTAATAATAGAGCAAGAGACACGAATAAAGAACGCTAAGACACAAGAGGCAAATGATAAACGTGTTGAGCAAACACAAATAGCAGCTAAAAAGCGATTTGAAGCTAGATTATTAAAGCTACAGATTGAAGGTGAGCTTCTAAATGATAATGCAAATGCAGCTATAGAGCTTGATAATACATTAACCCCATTACAAAAAAGGCAGCTACAGTCACAAATAGACATCAACAATGAACTAAGAGAGACAGCTAGGATAGAGGCAGAACGTAAAGACAGCATGAAGGCTATGCTTGAAAGCGCACGCAAGGCGCTTGCCGACCAAGCAGCTGCTGATAAAAAAGCAGCAGAAGAAAAAGATGCTAGAGTTAAGAGTGAGATACAAAAGACTAAAGATGCTGAGACATTAGCTGCTGAACGATATTTAGCAAACTTAGATTTCCTAGCCACATTAGATGTTAAATATGCAGAACAAAAGAAGGTACTAGGTCAAAAATATTTAGATGATTACAATGCAGCAGTCGCACAAGCACAAGCACAGGAGGCTGCGTTAAAACAAGAACAAATTGTAGAGGAGACAGCAGCAAACATAGAAAGGCTATCAGTCAATGAAGAATATTGGGCGTTATGGTTAGCTAATGCACAGAACGCAATGACAAGCTTTAATGATATAACAGCTGCAGGTGTAAATACATTTCAGAGTGGTTTTGGCTCAGCGTTCGAGCAAATCATTATGGACGGAGAAGGCATCAAAGGTGTTGTCTCAGGTATATTTGAGGACATGGCTAGAGCGCAGATAGCAGCACTAGGTCAGATGGCAGCCGAGAGACTTACACTATTCTTGATGGATAAAGCATTAGGTAAGTCAGCAGCAGCGTCAGGTGCAGCAGCAATGATAGCAAACGCAACAGCTGCACAGGCAATGGCTGGAATACAAGCATATGCGTCAGCTGCAGCAGTGCCCCTAACAGGCTATCTAGCAGCACCAGCAGCGTTAACAGCTGCGTTAACAGCCACCGCACCACTGCTAGCTACAGTTGGAACGGCATCGACAAGTGCAACAGGCGCAAGAGCATTGGGTGGACAAGTACGAGGTGGAGAAAGCTACCTAGTCGGTGAACGTGGCGCAGAGATATTAACTATGCCCAGTAATACAATGGGACGTATTACACCAAACCACATGATGGGTGGTGGACAGTTGAATGTTACTGTTGAGAATTATGGTAGTAGTAATATAAGCGTGCAAAAGATTAGCGAAACAGATGTGCGTATAATAGCAAGAGAAGTAGCAAGCCAAACAGTACAGCGTGAAGCACCAAGAGTTATTGCAACTGATATAGCAAACCCGAATGGCAGAGTAAGTAAAACATTAGCAAATAATACAAGTACACAACGTAGGCGTTAAGTTATGACAAAGTTTGCTATCACACCAAGCAGTGCAAGTTATAGCTTCAGCGAACGAGCAGAGACTATTGGTGCAGTCTTGCAGGGTGGGCTTGGTAAGTACAGGCAAGCAGTAAAGAACCCATCAGCAGTTGTATCGGTTAGCTGGACACTTGATGTAGGTGGTTATAATTACTTCAAGGCATTTTATGCAACACATAGTAAAAGTGGCTCATTACCTTTTGAGATTGACCTAGCAATAGATGGTACAGCGTTAGAGGAATATACAGCATACTTTATTGATAATAGTATTAGTACAGGCGCGAGAAGTGGCACAGATTATGTTGTATCAGCAAACTTAGAGCTAAAAGCAAAGCCATTAACGGCATCTGGTACGCCTAGCACGCCTTACAAGCTTAATTATATACCTAATCAAGCGTCCTATGTCATCAATACACGACAAGAAACCATAGCTATACCATTAGAGGGTGGCACTAGTAGATATAGAAAAGATATTGTTGATGCAGGTACTATCGCAAATGTGAGTTGGATATTAAATACAACCGAATATGCGGACTTTAGAGAGTTCTACAAATTAACTACAAATGCAGGAACAACAAGCTTTAAGATTGACCTAGCTATAAATTATGGAACACTAGAAGAATATGACGCTCGCATAATACCAGACAGTCTATCAACATCAAGATATGCAGATGGGTTCTTTAACGTACAAGCACAATTAGAATTAAACGCCAAAGCAAGAGATACAGATGCTGATTTGATTGCACTTGTCTTGTACCCAGAATATGGCGAAAACTATGCGACCTTGTTCCCACCAGACGAAAATGATATAGATATAATCATAAACACAGACTTTCCGAGCTATCTAAATGAGTAATTATACAGAGTTCTATTTAAACAGTGACAGCAACATAGTACAGCTGGAAACTATCGAGCTATCTCATAGTGACTTCACACAGACTTATCGCGTGGTAAGAAATGCAACAAATGGTATAACAGCTACAACTGAGGGCGGTGCAAGTGTTGCTTTTACATATTACCCATTAGCTATTGATGCAGGTGAAACGAGAGAAAACCTTGACCAGTCATTTAAGATTACATTAGGTGATTTGGGTGAGATATTACCAGCTGAGTTAGATGCAGTAGCTACAGCAGATGGATTTGATGAGAAACCAGTATTAATTTATCGCACATATAGGTCAGACGTTTTAACAGCACCACTATATGTTGTGACACTTGAAGTAGAAAGCTTTACATTTAACGAGCAAGGCGCAGTCTTTGAAGCAAAAGCACCAAGTTTAAATATAAATAAGACAGGTGAGACATATACTTTTGCCCGTTTCCCTATGTTACGTGGGTTCTTATAATGCGTGACGAGCTTTACCATAAGACTTATGACAAGAATAACTATAACTGCGCTCATTTTGCACGAGATGTATATTTAGCTGAAACAGGTAAAGATATTGGCGATACATTATCAGGCTTTTTATTACCGCCAAGCAAACGTGTAGTGGAAATGAACAAACGGCATAGATTAGTAAAATTAGATAGACCCGTAAGCCCTTGCCTAGTCATTATGTTAGGTAATAAGATTGAACCACATGTTGGTGTATTTATACGTGATAAACTGATACATATAACTAAGCGAGGTGTTGAGTTTGTTTCATTAGCATATGCAACATATGGTTTTACTAAGTTGGGTTATTATAAATGTTAAAGCAAATTATCATAGCAGAGAACGCATTAGACCCATCAACATGGTCAACACATTATACTAGCAATGTTACAGACTTGCTTATGGAGCGTTATGACAGCTTTCCATCAACAGCACGTATATTTCGTAATGCAGTTAGTTTAGACAATGACGTAACACCTAGCAATCAGCAACAGATAGATGAATTACATAAAATAACAGACCCATTATATGTTGTAGAATTTCCATCAGGTTTTGACCCAATCACAGTTGCTATTGTTGGTGCTATTTTATCTATTGGTGCATCACTAGCAATAAGCTTCTTATTAAAGCCACCATCACCAACACAACGCAACACACAGACTGAAAGCCCAAATAACGGATTATCAGATAGGAAAAACAAAGCTAGAATATTAGCACGCATACCAGATATATTTGGCAAAGTTAGGTCGACACCAGATTTACTTAATGTTCCGTATAAAGAATTTATTGACCATCAAGAAGTTGAGTTTGCCTATATGTGCGTTGGTCGCGGTTATTATGATATAGCTGCTGATAATGTAAAAGATGGCGACACAAAGTTTAGTGATATTGCAGGTGCTTCTGTTGCTATATATTCCCCAGAAACTAGCCCAAATAGCGGTACACCACAGCTAACAATAGGTTCAGCTATAAATGAACCCGTACTTAAGTCTGTTAGAAGTAATGCGGCAAACGGACAGACATTAAAAGCACCAGACGCTGCGGCATTTAATGGTAATAACAATACTAAGTTTGTATATCCAAATCAAATAACTACAACAGCGTCAGGCATAGACTTTACTGAAGAATTTGTAACAGGTGCAACATTAACAGTAACTAATGCTAGTTATACAGCAGTAGTCGGGACAGCAGGTAGCCAATTGTCACGTAATGTAAAATGTAAAATAGCGTCTAATGGTTTTGATGGTGAGATAATATATACAACTGGTGTTGCAACAAATGATTTCAGCGTTAATGATAGCATAAGACTTGCCTTTGCCCTATTTCAGACAGATGACAGTAGCACGTTAAATCTTAATGGTGATTATACTGTAAAAGCGGTTACAAGCACAACAATAACACTAGACTATCCAGAAACAATTAATGCTAATTGGGGGCAAATACAAAATGAGTTTGCCGCAAACGAGACAGGCACAAAGAATGTATTTTTAACAAATCTTGGTAGTGTTGTAAGTGTCAACCTTGCAGGGAATTATACAATATCAAGCGTTACATCAACTACAGTTAGTTTGAGCAATCCTGCTAGTGTCAATAGTGATTGGAACAAATTAGATGACTATGACAACCCTGCAGATGAAACAGGACTAATAAGTCCATATATGTATTCGACTGGCGAAGCTTTCATAGGTTGGTTTAACTTGCTTGTTGATGACCTAGATAAAATATACATCAATCTAGTTGCGTTAAATGGCTTATATAAAGACGATGGTGAGCAACAATATGCTTTTGACATCGCAGTGCAGGTGCAAGTTGAACAGACTAGCGCAACAGGTACACCGACAGGAACAGTAGAGACATTCACAGGTACAGTTTTAGGTTCCAGTAGTAGTAAAAGTACACGCGCATTGACTATGAAAATTAACCCAACCTTTACAGGCTATTGCAGAGTACGAGTTAAACGTACAACAAACAGCGACACTAACTTTGAGGGAACAGTAGTCGATGAGGTTAAGTGGCGTGATTTATATGCTATGTCACCAGTATCACAAAATGACTTTGGCGATGTAACCACAGTGCAATCCGTAACGTATGCTACTGATGGTGCATTAGCTGTTAAGGAACGTAAGTTAAATATGGAAGTGACACGCAAGTTACCTAAACTGCAATATGAGCGTTATACATTTCCTATGACATGGACAAGCCACAGCAACGGCACAGTTAAGGTTGCAGGTAACAATGTAACCATTAGTTCAGATGGTAGTAGTTATGGTGGCTATGCTGATTTAGACGCTATTAGCAATGGTCAGGTCATTACAGTAACACTAACGCTTGATAATACTAAGACAACAGCAACTACTGTGACTATTGGGCTACATGATGGCACAAGCTTTATATCTAATACAGCAACAGTAACTAACGGAACAGCGACATATACATTAACTGCAACAGGCGCAGAGGCAAATCCATTCGTATTATTGCAGTGTGGTAATAATGACACATATTTTACTGTAACAGATATGCAAGTTAGCGGTGAAGATTATCCAAGCACGCAGACGATTAGCGCAGATAGTTACTATGGCGGAGTTATAACTTATCAATATGGTGGTGTTAAGGTATCTAATGATGGTGGTTCTTATGGCGTTAGCGTGCCTATTGAATATGGCAACACAGGCTATAAAACTATTGTAGACTTTGACTTGCTATCAGCATCAACTAGCACGTCTGTTATCGTTGTTATACTAGATGCATCAAATCAAGTAATGTCAAATGTAGAAACTGTATCAGCAGGTACTAGGTCAGTAACATTAACACATACAGCAAGTACAGCAGGTCGAGTTGTTATTTATAGCACACAAACAACTACATTCTTTGCCTTACGTAACTTACGAATTAAAGCCCAAGAACTTGGCACAACTAAATATGCAACGACAGACGCGGCACAAATATTGACTAATATATGCGTTGACCCTTTCATTGGGCGCAGACCATTGACAGAAGTAGACCTAGAAAGCGTTTTAAGCACTGCTGAGAGCGTTACAGATTACTTTGGTACAACTAAAGCATCAGAGTTTAATTATACCTTTGACGCGGATAATTTAAGCTTTGAGGAAACTGCACAAACTATAGCAACTGCAATCTATAGTCAGGCATACAGACAAGGTAGTAAGATTAAGCTAAGCTTTGAGAAAGAAACAGACGACAGTGTGTTATTATTCAATCATAGAAACAAATTACCACAATCGGAAACACGCTCAGTTAGGTTTGGCAATGCAAGTAATCACGATGGCATAGAGTTTGTATATGCTAGCCCAGTAGATGATGCTTTAATTAGTATAAATATACCAAGTGACCAGTCTGCAACCAATCCAGATAAGATAGAAAGCGTTGGTATACGAAATGGCGTACAAGCATATTTTGCGGCACATAGAGCTTGGAACAAAATACAGTATCAAAATACATTAGTTGACTTTGAAGCAACACAAGAAGCAGACTTGCTTGTTACGAATGATAGAATATTAGTTGCAGACAATACACGAACTGGCACACAAGATGGCGAAGTAACGGCTGTTAATGTATTAGAGCTAACTTTATCACAAGATGTTACTTTTGCAGGTGGTGGTGTTACATATACAATATTCTTACAACATATTGATGGGACAGTAGAAAGCATTGGCATTACAGCAGGTACAGCAGATAATAAAGTAGTCTTAGCAAATGCACCACGATTAAGCTTAGTGACCGACCAAAATAAATATGCTAGAACAGGTTATAACATAGTCGCAAGCAATGACGCACGTGGCACTGCATTTCTAGTAACTGAGAAGCAACCAAACGATAACTTTACGTCGCGCGTCGGAGCTGTTAATTATAGTGATAAATACTACACGCAAGATAACGATTATCTTACAGGGGTTGTCGATATTGATGGCGATGCAATTTAGGAGCAAGTAAATGGCAGAATTACCACTAGACCAAGCCGTACCAAGGTTTAAGGCTAACGAGGACAGATTAGACACGTTTGTTAATTCAGCGACAGGCTATACAACGTCTGGTGGCACATCAGTACAATCTATACAGCAATTTCTTGCTAGTATTGGCAGTAATGGCATTGACTTTGTTGATAATGCTAAAGCCCGATTTGGCACAGGTAATGACCTAGAAATATATCATAGTGGTTCAGGTAGTTTTATACGAGATACAGGCACAGGCGACTTAACTATTGATGGCAGTGCAATAAGTATACAGACGGCTAGTGCAGAGCGTGTAAGCGTATCCGCATCAGGCATAGACGTTACTGGAACTGTTGAGTTTGATGGGCTGTCAGGAACAGGCGCAGTTACAATTACAGACATAGCCGACGAAGATAATATGGCAAGTAATAGTGCTACTAAACTAGCTACACAGCAGTCAATTAAAGCATATGTAGACGCGCAGGTAGGTACAGCAGATACCTTATCAGAGGTGCTAGGACTTGGTAATACTACAGGCGGTACAGATATAGCAGTATCAGCTAATGACGACATAACATTTACAGATAGTAGTAAAGCAATCTTTGGTGCAGGCTCAGACTTACAAATCTTTCACGATGCTAGTCATTCATATATAAAGGACAGTGGCACAGGTAACTTAAAACTAGAAACCACAGGCGGTAATATTAGTTTGTTAGGTGGTACAGAAAATATGGTTGTTGCAACCAAAGATGGTTCTGTTTCTGCGTATCATAACGGCAGTAAAAAGCTTGAAACAACATCTACAGGCATAGACGTAACAGGTAATATTGTAGGTGATGGATTAACCATAGCAGGAGATGCAACCTTTACAGGTGGTGGTACAGGCTCAATCGTTATTAATGACGAGGATAGCTCTTTATGCCCTACAATGACATTTACACGTAATGGTGGTGGTACAACCACTAATGACTTTATTAAGTTTGAAAATAGTGGTGGCGAAGTAGCTACTATAAACTCAACTGGCGGTGCATTTCTAAGTGCACTAAATGTAACAGGTACAGTAGAATTTGATGGCTTGTCTGGAACTGGCTCAGTCACAGTTACAGATATACTAGACGAAGATGATATGACATCAGATAGTGCAACTGCATTAGCCACACAACAATCTATCAAGGCATATGTAGATGCTAACGCAGGTGGTGGTGGTTTACCTACAACTGGTGGAACTATGACAGGCACGTTAAACATGGGTGCTCAAATTATTGATAATGTTGAGGACATATACCTCAAAGATAGATTGGTACATCATGGTGACTCAAACAATTATTTTGAGTTTGACACTGATATACAATATTTTGTTACAAATGGTAGCGAAAAAATGAGGATTGATAGCGGTGGTATAGATGTAACAGGTGCTATAGATGTTGCTACATCAGGTGCTTCTAATACATCTAAAGGACTTGCTATTGCTACTAGCGGTACTAACTTTGAAAGCGATGGCGGTATAATAAGTATAGACCATGCGGCAAGTGGTGCTGTTACAGGTGGTTATTTTAGTAAGTACAGTGCAGGTGGTACATTACGTCATTCGATTAAAGGTGATGGTAAAGGTTACTTTGCAGGTGGTATAGATGTAACAGGTAAAATAGCTGTTGGTGATGCAAATACTGTTGCAGACCACGAGTTACATATACAAAGCTCATCACCGACCATCAGACTAGAAGATACAGACGGAAACAAAAGATTTGATATAACACAAAGCGGTAATGACACTAATTTTGATTTTGAATCAAATGTAATCTACAAGAAAGCAGACGGCACAGAAGTAGCAAGAATTGATACAGGTGGTATAGATGTAACAGGTGCTACTATTACTACAGGTACTAGTGGTACTACTCAATGGCAAGCAGGTTCATCTGCAAACAAATTAACTATTGCTTCTTATGATAACAATATATTTTATCATAAACTTAGTAGTGGTAACAGCACATCGTATCAAGTTGGTGTAGAGGATAACATTCCAATCTACACTATTACTAATAACACAATTAGAACAACTCTAACAAATAGCGGTAATTTTGGTATAGGTAGTACAAATCCGACTTCACTTTTACATTTAGCGGCAAATGCACCTTACATTACATTCGAAGATACTGATAACAATCAAGATTGGCAAATACAAGCAACTGCGTGGTTTGCTATACGTGACCAAACTGCAAACGCAGAACGTATGCGCATTGATAGCACAGGTAAAGTGGGCATAGGTACATCTACTTTAAACAACAATAAAGCTGTTATTGAAGGTGGTGTGGCGGCAACAAATGGGTCATCATTAGCCTTAAAAACAGGTGGTGGCACAAGTGGAAGCGTTTCAGATTTAGCTTTCTACGGAACTTTTGTATCACACCCCGATACAGGTCAAAGAAGAACAGCCGACATAACATCAGGCTTCTCCACAGCTAATTGGGGTACTGAATATTTAGCTTTTGGCGTTGGTACTGGGGGGTCTAATGACTCAGCGGTAGTAACTACAGAGCGTATGCGTATTGATAGCTCAGGTCGCGTGGGCATAGGTACTACAAGTCCTAACCATGAGTTACACATTGAAAGCACATCACCGACTATACGTTTAGTTGATACTGATGGAAATAATACAGTAGATTTTAGTCAAAGTGGTTCAGCTACTTATATAGATTTTGACAACACTGTAAGATTTAGAAACTTAGCTAATGCTGAAAGATTTAGAATAGATAGCAATGGTGTAGATGTAACAGGTAACTTAACAGTAACAAGTACAATAGAAGTTGGCTCATTAACACCTAACCAAGATGGTGCTATTGAGGTTGGTGTAATAGCATTAGGCACACCTGCTATATCATCTACAACGGATAGTACATCTTTACGTAATCATATTATATTTGATAACCCCAATGGTGCAGTTGGTAAAATTAACACATTAAATTCAGCAACTAGCTATCTCACTAGCTCAGACTACAGACTAAAAACTGATGTGCAGGAAATGACAGGCTCTATTAATAGAGTTAAAGCACTAAGACCCGTCAACTTTGAATGGGTTGTTGATGGCACTAGAGTAGACGGCTTTCTAGCACATGAAGCACAAGAAGTAGTGCCAGAAGCAGTTGATGGCGAAAAAGATGCAATGCGTGACCAAGAGTATGTTGAAAGCGAAGCAACAGGTGACATATATACCCCTGCTGTTGAAGCAACATATGAAACAATACAAGTTGAGCTAACCCCTGCTGTTGAAGCTGTTTATGAAACAGTAACAATAGAAATAAGCCCTGCTGTAGAAGCTACATATGACGAAGATGGCAATGAGCTAACTCCTGCTATTGAAGCAGTAACAGAAGAACAAGAGCAACTTGTTACACCTGCCGTCGATGCAACCTATGAGGAGCAACAACAAGAGCTTACACCTGCTGTTGATGAAGTAATACACAGCTCAGATGTTGTAGAGCCAGATACACTTGAAGAAGGTCAGCTATGGCGCGAAACAACAGAAAAAGTTATGGCAACACGTCAAGTGCCAGATTACCAAGGCATTGACCAAAGTAAGATTGTGCCATTGCTTACATCAGCGTTGCAAGATGCTATTGCTAAGATTGAAGCACTAGAAACACGACTAGAAGCGTTGGAAGCATAAATGAATAATTTACTAAGCATAACAAAAGACTGGATAATTGGCGACGACCACAAGTTAGTTGATGGTTGGCAAATTATAAAACCCAATGGCGATGGAAATTATGTAGGTGATAAATTTGACTATGCAGTCACAGCAGTATATTTATTGAACAAGAACAGTACAAAAAGAGCATTGCTTTCGTTATTGACCAGACGTTGCAGTATCTATTCTGTTACACTTGGTGGAGCCAAGACATTAGTAGTGAAAAGTCAGGGACGTTTCATAGATTTAAATAAACGAGCATGGGTTAATCGTTGCAATCTTGAATGCAGTGAACCTATGTATCAATTTAGATTTAGGCTGGCTTTGCCATTTATTGGTTATAAGCTTTTGCTAGGTCGCTATGAACGTTGGTTATTATGGAACAGACACTTGTAAATGTATTACTAGGTGGCGCAAGTTTGATGCTTGGAGCAATGCTTAAGACAATCTGGCAATCAGTAAAAGACTTAGAGCAATCCGACAAAGAAATTAATGATAAACTTACAAAAATAGAGGTTACTGTTGCAGGTAATTATATAAGACGTGCAGAGTTTAATGATATGGTGCAAAGGTTATTTACTAAGCTAGATGCAATAGACCAGAAGCTTGACGCAAAGGTTGATAAATGAGCCTTGGTATTACAGAACTGATTGCAGGTATATTTAAACCCGCTACAGAACTAATAGATAACCTACATACAAGCAAAGAAGAAAAGCTTGAGCAGAAGCGACTATTACTTGAGGTACAAGGTCGAGCGATGGACAGAGTGCATGAGTACAACACAGAGTTGCTTATGGGTCAGGCCAAGATAGTCAATAGCGAAGCTAGCTCAGAACATTGGTTAACAGCTAATTGGAGGCCATTAGTCATGCTTACATTTACAGGATTAGTTGTAGCACGTTTTCTTGGCTTTGAGGCTGAAGGCATGACTGAAAAAGAATATCAAAGCTTGTGGAACTTAATAACGTTAGGTGTTGGTGGATACATTGGTGGCAGGTCAGTTGAAAAAGCCATAAAGACATATAAAGGCTCAGGCGAGTAAATGCCATTTAGATTTAGCAAAAGTAGTAGCAATCGTTTACTTGGTGTTGACCCAGACATATTTAAAGTGGCTCGACTAGCTATACAAATCACTAAGATTGATTTTGGTATACCACTGCATGGTGGCTTGCGTACACAAGCAGAGCAATATGAATTATTTACAGCTGGCTTATCTAAATGTGATGGCTATGAAAAGATAAGTTCGCACCAAACAGGCGAAGCATTAGATGTATATGCATTTGTTGATGGTAAAGCCTCTTGGAAGGAAGAACATTTAGCAATGGTTGCAACAGCTATGCTACAATCAGCAAGTCAATTAAGTATTGGATTAGAGTGGGGTGGGTTATGGAAGTCATTTATTGATATGCCACACTTCCAGCTACAAAAAAAGAGGCCACAATTAAGTGGCCTCTAAGTTAGCACAAGGCAGGGGATAAAACCTTGCATATTGTGTCTAACACAAATGAACGGATTATAAAATGGGTAAAACAAATAAAAGTAAATTAAATTGGGACGAGCTAGAAGAATATTGCAATAATCAACGTGAATTAGATATAATTAAAGCTCGCGCACATTATGACAATGTTGACGATACAGCTGCACATTTTGGTATATCTAGCCGAGCAATTTATACGATTTGTAGTGGAGTAAAAGCAAGAGCTGCTAGAAAAGGTCATGCACCAGAACACGATATGACCGCTACTGCACCAGATGGGTTCCAAGTCAAAGGTGTTTCCACATATTATAATGCAAGTGGTCAATTAAGTGGACAGTGGGTTAAGACTGTTACTGACAAAGAAAGACAACATGAGATTATGTTGCAAGCTATTGAAGAAACGCATAAAAACTATAAACCCTTTGAACCAAGCCCTAAAGTTGAGCATACAGATAAAGACTTACTATCGCTCATTACCATTACCGACTTTCACTTGGGCATGTACGCATGGGAAGCTGAAACTGGTGATGACTGGGACGTAAATATATCAAAGCGTGTATTTCTTAATGCAGTATCTGATATGATAGAGGCCGCACCTAAAGCTCATACAGGATTACTTTGTCAATTAGGAGACTTTCTACATTTTGATGGCATTACGGCTGTCACGCCTATGTCTGGTCACATACTAGACGCTGATACGCGCTACAGTAAACTTGTAGGGTTGACTATTGAGATAATGACACAAGCCGTACACATGATGCTAAAGAAGTTTGGCAAGGTTGTAATAGTACAGGCAGAAGGCAACCACGATATGTCAGGCTCAATATGGCTTAGAAAGCATATCAAATATGTATTTAAAGATGATAAAAGAGTTGAAGTAATTGATAATGAGTTTCCATATTATGCTTATTTACATGGTGAGATATTATTGGGCTTCCATCATGGTCATAAGAAAAGAATGGCACAACTACCAAAACTGTTTGCGAGTGAGCCACGTTTTCGCAAGCTATGGGGACAGTCAACACAAGCTTATATACACACTGGACATATGCACCACGAACGTGTCACTGAGGACGCTGGCGCGGTTTGTGAAATGCACCCTACGCTCAGTTCCAGAGATGCATACAGCGCCACAAACGGCTACGTGTCAGCAAGAGGTGCTAAAGTCATTACATATCATACTAAACTTGGCGAAGTTCACCGAACAACTGTGAGGCCACGTTAGCCGCTTGCTGATATTGTAGCTCTAATTTATCACAGATAGCATAAAACTCAGTTGCCTTATCAACACCATACGTGGTGTATGATGACCAGTTTAGTGTCTCAATAAAATTAAACTTGTTGGTGTAGACATCACGCCTAAATAAATGAAAGTCATACTTTAAGCAATCGTCATCTTCATGCACAAGCTCTTGATTGAGAAAGTAGGTGTTTTTGTATTCGTCTATATTATCGCGCCACGTCCATTTTTGTATAAAAGCCATTAGTCTATATCCCTTATGTTTGGTTTACTTACTTGATTAAATTTACGACTAGCTTGATTAAATTTACGACTAGGTATTTTCTGCTTTGGCTTAACTTTGTTTACACCTAGTAAACGTCTTACCTTAGCCCTTGCCTTTGCATCAGCTGCGTTCTTGAGTTTACTACAAGGCACACACGTTAGTGCAATATTGTCTAAGTTATGTGAATTGGTATCAGACAAAGCACGTTGGCTGAGATGCTCAGTATGTATCTTGTAAGGCTTTAGCTCAAGCTTAGCTGAGCAGGTCGAGCACAAACCTTGCTGCTGCAAAAATAGCTCAGCAAACTCATACTTGGTCAGTGGCTTGTAACGCTGATATGTTATGTCATCACTAAAGCGCACCAGAGCCCCGCAGAGAGTTAATTATATCTTGCTTCACCTTTGCAAGCCAATAATGTTGGTCGCGTTTGTCACGCCTTAGAACAGCGTTACGATACTTAAATTTGTTGTAGTATGGGTGGTTAGTATAATATGTGCTAACGCCAGACTTATCTTTTACTTGCTCAATCATTACGTACACTTTCATTTAGCTTGTGCAGCTGGTTAGCATTAAGCAGCCAGCCATGTAGTTTGATTACAGTCGACCAGTGTTTCTCAGGTATGCCACGTGTAATCCATTTTCGCACACTATCAGGTTTTAGATTAGTGCAATGTGATGCTATGACAGATGCACCACCACAGTTTTCTATAATGCTTTTTACTGTATATTTAGTCATATTACACCTCCTATAAAACGGCTTAATTGCCTATGTAATATTTGTCCGTTAACTTATGTAGAATTAAATTACAACACTTAAATTAAATTAGTGACTATGCATATTAACTGTTGACGTCGTACAAAAGTTCCGATACCAGAATAACATAGACGCAATTAAGCGACCTAATTTAAGGAATTAAAATGATTACAATATACCAAATAAAAAGAGAAATATTTAACAAGTTAAATGGTAATAACGAGTTATTTTTGCAATATGCAGATGTAACGCACAGAGCTAACTTTAGACCCGAAACTTTTACCGCACAAGATTTTACATGGTATGAGCCTGTATATGAGGTTGATGTTGATGACTTAGAAAAAGCTTATGAAGTCACTAATCTTTGGCAAAACCCAGAGCTTGTAAAAAGACACAGGAAAGGCACTAGCTCAAGCACTAGCGACATATTTGTAATGAATGGCGAGTATTATGCCGTAGCTAATTGCGGTTTTAATAAACTTAATATCAACTAATTTAACGGGGGCGCAAGCCCCTACACACTTGGCAATTAAGCCACCAAGAAAGGAAATAAAATGAAGTGTAGTAAGTGTAAAACTATAATAGATAATCGTGACGCTAACATTACCGATGGTGTTGTTAGTTGTTACGACTGTTACTACGAGCCTATCAGATTAAACATTAGTTTACTAGATTGGGACTTAGCAGATGCAGCTGAGAAAGCAGAAGCAATAGCAGCTGGTAAAACATTGCTGCGTGAGCTTGTGAGCTTTGTTGGTTGGGCTGGCTTTACGTTCGGCTTTACATTATTCGCAATTGCAGTAACATAAGTAAGTTAGCATAAAACAAAGGAGATTAAATATGCGACAATCAGAAACAATTAAAAATATAGCACCAGCGATGACAGCCGCTAGTAATGCGATTACCGGTGCTAAGAAAGATGGTAAAAACCCACATTACAAATCAACATATGCAACACTTAGCTCAGTTATAAATGCTTCTAATAAACCTTTAAATGATAATGATTTAAGTATACAGCAAGAGCTAGGTCGCATAACAAAAAACCAAACAATCATAGTTGTTACACGGCTGACGCATGGTAAAAGTGGTGAGTGGCTTGAAACAGATACAGAAGCACCACTAAAAAACAAAGACATTCATGTGCTAATGTCAACATTTACTTATTGCAGACGTAATGCAATATCAGCACTACTTAACATGCCAGTCGAGGACGACGATGGAAATAAGTCACATGATGCAAAGCCAGAGTTTGACACATTACCATTGCTGCAAAGCATAGAAGCTTGCGCGACACTTGAGCAGCTTAATCTAGCTGGCAATGTAATTAAGACGACACAGATGGATAATGCAGCTAAAAATAAACTACGCTCAGCATGGAACATTCGTAAGCAGTTTTTAGATAAAGCACAGACAGCTGAAACTGAGGCAGACACATGAGAGTTATAGATACCATACAAGGCACACCAGAATGGCAATCGTGCAGAGCTGGTGTATTTACAGCAAGTAGAACAAAACCACTGATGGCTAATCTTAAGTCAGGCAAGCCATCAGCTGGACGTGCAACGCTTATTGGTGAGATGGTCGTGCAACGTCTAACTGGTACAATTGAGCAAGGATTTACATCTAGTCATATGCTGCGAGGTATAGAGCTGGAGGCAACTGCTAGAGATGCATATGCATTTCATACTGGAACTAGCCCAGTAGAGGTTGGCTTTTGCTTACATGATGAGTTCGACTATATAGGCGCGTCACCAGACGGCCTTATGGAAGATGGTTTAGTTGAGATAAAGTGCCCAACAAGTCATAAGCACATAACGTATCTGAGCGAGCAAAAACATGCTAAGGAATATTACAACCAAGTGCAGCATCAAATGTTAGTCACTGGCAAATCTTGGACAGACGTTTGCAGCTTTGATGATAGGTTTCCCGACCACTTACAGCTGTCAATAGTCAGAGTAATGGCAGATAGTCAATATCAAGATAGATTGGTAGCTGAAATACAGAAAGCACATATAGAGATTGAGGAAACAATAATTAAATTAAACCAACCACAAGGAGACACATAATGGTTAATAAAGTAATTTTAATAGGTAATATAGGTAGCGAACCAGTCGCACGCACCTTTAGTAATAATAACCGACATATGAGCTTTTCATTGGCAACTAATGAACGCTGGAAAAGCAAGACTGGTGAAAAGCAAGAAAAGACTAGCTGGCATAAAATAAGTATATTTAATGAGAACTTGATTAAGCTCATTGAGAGTTATGCTGGTATGGGTTCTAAGATTTATATTGAAGGCAAACTAAGCACACGTAAGTATACTAGTGATAGTGGTGAAAAGTACGTAACTGAGGTTGTCTTGGAGCGTTACAATGGTGAGATTAAATTGCTTGGTGCTACGAACAAAGGAACTGGATTAGCGACATTACCCGATAAGCCAGTAACTAGCGATTATCCGTTAGACGATGACATTCCGTTTTAGACATGGGTAAGTACACACTACAGATAATTAATGAGGACACGCGCAACAAAGCACGTGACCTTGTTAATCGTAGTCCAGCCAATACATATATAACTTTCAAGCGCAACAAAGCAGATACAAGAAGCACACAGCAAAATAAAATGATGTGGGCATTACTACACATAATATCAGAACAAATGAGCTGGAATGGTAATAGTTGGATAGTAGATTTGGAAGAAGAAGAAGGTGTTAGATATTCAGCAGAAGCATGGAAAGTAATTTTTGCTAGTTCGATAGTCAAAGAGACAGTATGGATACCAGATTTACATGGAGGCATGTTGCCACTTAATCCAGCTACAAGTAAAATGACTAAAGAGCAATTCTCATTGTTGACTGAGTTAATAATTAGCCAAGCAACAAAATGGAAATTAGATATTGAGCATGTTACAGATGCTTAAGTTAGTTTTGCCATTTCCGATATCTGTCAACTCAATGTATTCTAATCATGGACGCAGACGGATTAAGTCTAAAAGATACAGACTATGGCGTGCAAAGGCACTAGAAGCGATTACAGAGCAATATACAGGATTGCCGCTAGATTGTGACATTTGTTTGCAAATCGCGCTCAGCGTTCCCTGCAAACGTCGGAGAGACTTAGATAATCACGCTAAGGGGTTGCAGGACGTGTTGACAGGCACAATAATAGTTGACGATTGCTTAATACGTGAATTACAGATGAGCTGGTTGCCACAATCAAAGGGTGGCTACGCAGAGCTAACGATTACAAAATATAAAATAGGAGATAGAAAATGAGTAGCTTACCTTGGTTCAGTTACTACGTAAAAGATTTTGGATATGCAGTCGCGCATTTGACAGCTGAGGAGGAAGGTTATTATCACCGACTTCTTAGACTAACATGGACGACAACACAATGCAGCTTACCAGCAGACATTACATGGATAGCACGTAAATGCCTTTGCAGGTCAGATGCAGACATACAAATGTTAACATCAGTTTTAGATGAGTTCTTTCATATAAAGAACAAACGATATTATAACAAAAGACTACATGAGGAATGGGTAGAAGGTACTGCTAAGCATAAATCACGTGTTGAGGCTGGTAAACGTGGTGGACTAGCTAAGGCACTGAAAACAAACAAATCTAAGCCTAGCAATGCTAAAGCAAAAGCAAAGCATGGCTCTACCAATCACAATCACAATCACAATCACAATAACAGTAGTTATATTAATATAGATTTCAGACCAAATGAGCTTAACAAGAAAACTAAGACAGCTGCACTTGTGAGCAAGCATATGACTGCAGAGGAGTTAGAGTTACAGCTAGAGAAGTTTATAGCTTACCATACAGAGAAGCGAACTATATCGAATGACTTCAATAAGCAGTACAGAGCTTGGCTGCAAAACAATATACAATGGAAATTAGAAAAAGGAGATAATACCAATGTCAAATATAATACCAATACACTCAAAGAAATTAGCGACCAAAGACGTAATCGTAGGGGAGCGCTTCTTGAGCAGCTTAAGTCCACTGGTGGGTTGGCCTAGACGATTTAGCGCAGAGCAAGACAGGCAGACATCTAAACAGCATAGGAAAAACATCATAGAAGTCAGGGAGCATTACTTGAGCTTGTTGCAACCAAGTGAAGCAACATACATATTAGGCAAGATTGAAATATTAGAAAGTAGATACTACCAACGTGATACAAATCCGACAGTCCAAGATGAGATTGATAAAGAGTGGATAGAGGACTTATCAGAATACCCAGCAGACTTAATTGAACTAGCTTGCAACAACTGGAGGCGCAGCAACAACAACTATGCACCACGCTCAGCTGGCGTCTTGATGGAAAGCGTCAAGTCAGAATATGTTAGGCGCGTTGTCATGTATCGCAAGGCAAAAACAGTGTTAGAGATTATAGATGTTGATTAATAAGATATATGCCGAGGTCAGACGCTGCCCTTGGTGGACGATTAGCCAAGTTGCCTACGCATTAAACACAACACCAGCAAGCGTGACTGGTACTTGTAGCGCAGCAGGTACTACATTTAATAAAATTAAGACAGCTGAAATACAAAGGTTAAAAGACTATGAGATTAACAGCAAAGCATTACGCGGCATAATTAAATTAACATAATGGACAAAAAGTCCTTGTAATAACTGTAATAATCATTATGTAGAGTATATCAGAGGCAATTAAGCCACCTAAAACAAGGAACTAAAATGAGTAAGAAAATTATAAAATTAACAGAATATCAACTGCATACAGTAAGTAATTTTGATGGCGAAACGTTAAGGCATATAAATAGTTTTATGCCTAGTGATTGGCTTGATGACACTCCGCAGTTAACAAAATTTAACCGAGCTACTCGGTTAATTATTAAAGTTAAAATGGATAATAGCTTGCCCTTTTTAGATAATATATTCAAAACTGAACAAGGCTAGTATAGAAAACTAATACAACAGGGGGCGTAAGCCCCCACACAAAAGGCAATTAAGCCACCTTGAAAGGAAACAAAATGACTATAGTAAAAGAAACAAAGTTAAGTAGTTTGGACAGTGATGATATACAAAACATTGTAGAACATAATATAACAAATGAGAAAATAGCAGATTTAGCGCGTGCTACTGTTAAGCGTGTGTGTGGTAGTGTAATAGGCATGAGACTTGGCATGGTATGTAATCTTACAATGAGCCATACTAATACTGGTAAGCTATGGTTTCCGCTAGACAGTGATAAACGCGAGGAACACATTGAGATGATAACAACAGAATTGTCACAAGAAGATGTTAATAATACTATTAGTAATATTAACACAGCAATAATGCAGTTAGAATTATTGAAGCAATCAATTGTTGTCACTGAGCAAGCACATAAGTCTGCCATTAAAAACGCTAACAAAGAATAATAAGGCAATTAAGCCACTCATAGGAGAGATAAGATGAGACAGCAAAAACGAGTATGGCAAAAGCTAATTATCAAAGCATATGAACTGTATTTAGAGTGTGACGTATTAGACTTTACTAGCGCACTGGAGAGAGCACAAGTTGCATTAGAGTGTGGTGATGACCCTTTGACTGATGCATTTGCAATAACAAGTATGGCTGCAGGTAAGCTACATGACACAAAATTACGTAGACCCAGCGCATGGCAGATTGCACAAGAGTTGCCAGAACGTATGGACGACCTTATACATATTGCACTTAGCTATGATAAAAAGACTAAGGAGTTTGCATAATGTTGACGTTGAAAAAGGTGAATAATAAAATAGCAACATTAGCTAATAATTGGGAGTTGTGTCGTGGTGATGGTTATTTTTATTGGCACAACAGCAATGCAGTTTGTATGTTGACACAGACGAAATCAGTTATGGTTAACAGATTAAATGAGTTGACACTGGAGCAATGGGTTGATGAGTTTTGGGATAGGTATAACACTTATGCATAAACGACTTTACAAACACAGGTTTAAGGCATTATGGTTAATAGTATCCGTAATGCTTTATTACACAATTTAAGGAGCTTCACTATGGAACCAGTAGAGTTTAAAGCTAAAATGAATGACGTAGGATATAACTTTGCACAATTTGCAAGGTTGTGTGGCGTTAACAGAAGTACAATTATAAGATATTGCCAAGGTGCTTACACGCCTATCCCAACTGTTTATTGTAACATACTAAACTGGCTTGAGGACGGACAGCTAAAGGTAAGCAAGCCAAAGAAAGAAGCTAAGACAGCAGCTAATAAAAAGGCAAAGCCTAAGAGTAAAGACACACTAGATGACTAAAGAGGTACGCAGATACATTGATTGCGTAGAGATATCAAAAGGCGATGCAGTGGTTATGTTAAACGATGGCAGTTTTTTATCTGGTTGTTTTTCGGTAGCTGCTGCAACTACGTCTGGTGATAGAACATATGTAACGATAAGCGCATACATAACTAACGAGGACACATTGTTAGATGAGCTGTTATATCCTAATAAAAAGTAATGCCTAAGAAACGCACATGGACAGCTAGTAAGCACGAGCTTGCAGTTGAGTTGTGGGCTACAGACTTACAGACAATACATATAGCTGAACGATTAGGAGTGACTTACGCAAGCTTGCAATTACATGCACATCGCAACAGAACTAATGGACTACCCAGACGCACTAAGAAAAAGCAAGTAACACGCAAAAAGGCAATACAGCGAAATCGATACAAACGCTATGCCGATATAAAACAAATCAACGCAGCAGTAAAATTATGGGAAGCACAGTGCTACATTAAAGATATCTATAGGTCATTAAATATGTCAGAAAAGACATTTGCCAAGATGAGAGAATATGCACCAGATAGATTTAAACAAAGAGATAAGCAGCGTAGGATTAAGAGAGATAACTACAGAGTTACCGAAGGGAAGTTTGCTAAAGTTGGTGAAGGTTACAGGCTCAAACATGTCACTGGTTACTTGCATATGTCAGGCAAGACGATTACACAGCAAAAGGTATATAGCTGGAGAGGCACATATACTCAGGCGCTTAATATGATAGATGATTGCAAGTTTGATGTAGTTATAATAAAAGAATGAAAGATATACTATGAAAGCTATAGGCAGAAAGTATGATAGTGACAAAGCTAGATTTGACCTATTGCCACCAAATACAATGCTTGAGATAAGTCATGTATTACGTATTGGAGCGAGAAAATATGACGACAACAACTGGCTATATGTTGAAGGTTATAAAAAACGCTACATGGCAGCTGCATTAAGGCATTTGAATGCACATGCTAGGGGCGAAAGATATGACGAGGAGACAGGTTATAGCCATATCAGCGCAGCTATTACGTCGCTAATGTTTATAAATGAGAGAGCAATAATTAATGACAAAGCCAAAACCGAAAAACCAACCAAAGCGTAGTGGTAGACCTTATAAGGTTATAGATTACAAAGTGTTGTCTAACTTATGTGGTTTGCAAAGTACTGGCGAGGAATGTGCGTCAATATTAGGTATGGATTATGATACGTTAAATAATGGATTAAAACGTGAATTAGGCTACGGATTTACGGAGTATTTTAGGCTTAATCGAGCTGAGGGTTTAGTGAACCTGCGTAGAAAGCAATATAAGGTAGCGATGGAAGGCAACCCAGTATTGCTTAAGTGGTTAGGTCGTAACTGGTTAGGTCAATCAGATGGCGCACAAGAAGTACAAGCAGAGGTTAAGCTTACAGGATTTAGGGTTGTCAGTCAGGACAATGAGACAGACTTAAGTGAATGATATTAGAAACGTCAGCATCAGAACCACAGAAAGCATTTATAGAAAGCAATAGCCCGTTCGTTTGTATGGTTGCTGGCTTTGGTGCAGGTAAAACACATGGCCTTATGCTTAGGTGTTTGCGTATGCTTATCACTGATGGATTAGACCAAGCTTTCTACATGCCAACATACCAATTAATTAGGGATATATGCTATCCTAGGTGGCGCGAATTGCTTAGCAGCTGCAATATACCTTACAGGTTAAATGCACAAGGTAACTTTATTGAGGTATTAGGTAAGAGAATTATATTTAGGACATTAGATAGACCAGAGCGCATAGTGGGCTACGAGTGTAGCCATTCCTATGTAGATGAGTTAGATACCCTGCCAAAGTTAAAAGCACAGAGATGTTGGGAACAGATTATAGCTAGAAACAGACAGAAGTTGCCAACAGGCATTAATACAGTTGCAGTAGGAACAACACCAGAAGGGTTTGGCTTTGTATACGAACGCTGGAAGAAGAACCCTAGTCCAAGCTATGAGCTAATCACTGCACCAACGTCGAGCAATGCAAAGAACCTGCCAGCTGATTACATAGATAGATTACGTGAGACTTATTCACCACAGCTGCTTGCAGCGTACCTAGAAGGACAGTTTGTTAATCTTAACTCAGGGACAGTTTACAATAGCTATGACAGAGCTGCATGCAGGTCGCATGAGGTTGTTACTGATAGGGAGCCATTGTTTATTGGTTGCGACTTTAACGTGACTAAGCAAGCAGCTACTATTTACGTGCTCAGGGGTAAGACATGGCACGCTGTTGATGAGCTGGTTGATATGTATGACACGCCAGACATGATTGATATTATTAAATCAAAGTACAATGACCATAAAATATACATGTATCCAGACGCATCAGGTAGAGGACGAAGCACAAACAACGCAAGCGTTAGTGATATAAGCTTACTGCAGCAAGCAGGGTTTGTTATACGTGCTAAGCCAAGCAATCCGAGAGTGCGTGACAGGGTGATGGCAGCTAACAGAGCGTTTGACCAAGGGTTTGTTAAGATAAATGACAGTGCTTGCCCAACGACAGCTGAGTGCTTAGAGCAGCAAGCATACAAGAATGGCGAACCCGATAAGACCAGTGGCACAGACCATCAGAACGATGCAACAACCTATCCAATTGCATATGAGTTCCCGATAGTCAGACCAGTGGCTAAAGTAGACTTTACTTTCACTAATTAAGGAATTGTGCTAAACAAATGAAAAAGAGGTTCCATTATGCCAGTTGATACAACTAACCCAGATTATAATTTATATAAAGATGTGTGGATTAAGACACGTGATGCAGTAAGAGGCTCAGTTGCTGTTAAGGATAAGAAAGCGCAATACTTGCCAGTCCCAGATGCTGAGACTAATGCAAGAGGCATAGATAGCGTAAGATATAAACAGTATATTAACAGAGCAGTGTTTACTAACTTTACTGGTAGAACAAAGAACGCATTAGTTGGTGCAGCGTTCAGGAAAGAGCCTATAATAGAGCTGCCAGATGGACTTGATTACTTAATAGAAGATGCAACAGGTGATGGCTTATCGTTAGAGCAGCTGTCAAAGGACGAGCTGAGTAACTTACTGGAGACTGGCAGAACTATGTTGCTAGTTGATTACCCGACAGCTGATGAGGGTTTATCGCAAGAGGAGGTCAGTATATTAGACCTGCGTGCATCTATTGTGCCTTACACAGCTGAGGCAGTCATAAACTGGAAAACATCTGTAATAGCTGGTCGAACAATGTTGACGTTAGTAGTTATGAGTGAACCCTACTTAGAGAACAGCGATGAGTTTAACCACGAAAGCAAAACACAATATCGTGTGCTAAGATTAGATGAGCAAGGATATAGCCAACAGTTATATCGTGAAAATAAACCTTACACCGAGATGGTTTACCCACGTAAAGCTGATGGAAGTACATTTGACTATATACCAGTTGTCTTTGTTGGTAGCCAAAACAATGACCCTACAGTTGATGACGCACCTTTATCAGACATAGCAGACGTTAACATGGCACACTATCGCAACTCAGCAGACTATGAGGAGAGCTGCTTTATTACAGGTCAACCAACGCTATTTATTACGCATAGCCTAACGCAAGAGCAGTGGAAAGAGTATAACCCAGAGGGCATAAAGATAGGTAGTCGCGCTGGACATGTATTAGGTGAGACTGGCAGTGCTAATCTACTGCAAGCAAACCCTAACAATCTTGTTATGGAAGCTATGAACGCTAAAGAGCAGCAAATGGTAGCTATTGGAGCACGTATAATCACTGATAGAGGCAACAATGAGACAGCTGAAGGTGCTAGAATACGCTTTGCATCAGAGAATAGCGTACTAGGTGACATTGTTGGTAACTTATCAGCAGCTATCAAGACGTGTATCTATTGGTGTGGCGAATATATGGGTGTTGATACAGATGATTGCGTATTTAAAATTAATCGTGAGTTCTATGACAAGACAGTTGACCCACAAACAATTATGAGCTTAGTGACATTACTAGATAGACAGATAGTTAGCAGCCAAGATATATTTGATAGACTTAAATCAGGTGGCTTAATTGATGCAGACAGAACATTAGATGATGTGCGTGATGAGCTAGGTGACTTGTCACCACTGGAGTAACAACATGGCTAAGCAAATAGATAAGTCTAAAATGAAGTGTAATACACCTAAGCGCACGCCAAACCACGCAACCAAATCACACGTCGTTAAGGCATGTGAAGGTGGTAAGGAAAAGATTATACGCTTTGGACAGCAAGGCGTTAAGGGTTCACCAGCTAGAAAGGGTGAAAGCAAGGCATCTAAGGCACGTAGAGCAAGCTTTAAGGCAAGACATGCTAAGAACATAGCAAAAGGTAAAATGAGCGCAGCATACTGGTCAGCGAAGGTTAAATGGTGAGGAACTATGCCCTATAAAAACAAAAGTAAGACAGCTGGCAAAGCTAAAGTTAAGCCAAGCAAGACTAAAGCAAAGCCAAGGCAATACAAAAAGAAATAGCTTATGAGCGTTAATGATACGCTAGAAAGTGCATTTATAAGGCATCAGATATTCGTGCAACGATACGCAAAAGGTCGTGAGCGTGAGGCTGAGGCTTACATAAGGCGACTTATACGAGGCATCAGCAGTGAGTTAGGTCGTGGTGATAACACAGTATACACACAAGCACGATTATCAGCACAGCTAACAGACATGCAGAACTACATGACACGTCTGTCAGATGACTATCAGGCTAAGTTATATAGCGAGATAATAGACTTTGCTAACTATGAGGCAGAGTTTAACACTGAGCTGCTAAGACAGAACGTTGGTAACTATGCCAACTTTACTTTGCCCAGTTCACAGCTGTTAGAAGCAGCTATGTTTACTGATGTAATGCAGCTAGAGCCGAACAAGGGTTATACAATAGCTAATGCACTTAGGAACTTTGACACTAAGAAACAGACACAGATAATCCAGCAGATACGTGACGGCATCATAAAAGGCAGTACAACAAGTAATATAACCAAAGCAATCGTCGCAATAGGTATGACGCAGCGCAGACAAGCAGCCACACTAGCTAGGACGATAATCAATCGCGTTAGTACAGTTGCTAGAACGACAACTATGCGTGAGAATAGTGATGTGATTAGCCACTACAAATGGGTTGCTACACTGGACAGCTTCACCAGTCTTATTTGTATGGGATTAGATGGTAAGATATTTAAGGACTTAAAGAAGAACCCGAAGCCACCAGCACACTTTAACTGCAGAAGCACTATTAGTTATATAGTAAAGCCAGAATTTAACCTTGGAAGGGACGTTAAAGGCACTAGGCCGAGCGTAGGAGCCGATAACAAGGCTAAGCTGGTTAGTGACGACACAAATTATGCAAAGTGGCTCAGGACGCAACCTAAGGCATTTCAGGACGAAGTGTTAGGCAAAGGCAAAGCTAGTATATTTAGGTCAGGTAAGGTTAAACTAGATAAGTTTGTTGATGCAAATGGTAGACCATTAAGCTTAGCGCAGTTACGTGCATTAGAGCGCAGCATGGGTGGCACTGGAGGAGCTGGTGGCGTGCCATTAGCGCAAGTGGTACAAGCAGCTGTTGTGACACCTAAAGCAACGCCTATAGAGAAAGCATTGAAAGAGATATTCGAGGAGACACAGATAGTATCAGAGGTTAGTGGTTATACAGCTGAACAAATAAAGAAAGATATGTATAATGCGTTATTGCCAAACCTATCAACATTGACTGCACAGGTTGTAGCTAAAGCACCTAAGTTAAAACGATTTAGCGTCAGTAAAAAAAGAGGTGGTTATTACGCAGGGTATGAGGACAGAATAAATATTAAATATGGCGATGTTGTAAAAGATAAATTGGTTACTACACATGAATATGGCCACTACATTGACGATATACTAGGACAAGCAAAGAACAAACAAACTGGAGGTTACAGCATTGCTTACATATCTAAACAAGATGTTAGATTTATAGAGGCATTTAAGAAGGACAGAAAAGCATTATGGAAAAACAAAACACAAAAAGATGCATTTGGTAAAGCTTGGAGTAAAGAAACATATGAGCGAATAAACGTGCCAAGAGGATATAGATTAAAACATAAAGATAAATATAGTGATGACGCTTGGGGATACATAGAAGATATATTAGATGCTATGAGTTTAGGACAATTTAGAAATAACAATTTAATGGCAGGGCATGGTGTTACTTATTATCGACGTAGTGGCGCAAAAGAAACAGAAACATTCGCTAATATATTCTTGCTGCATGGCAAAAGAAACACAGCAGCAGGTAAAAAAGCACAAGAGATGTTCCCCAACTTATTCAAAGTATTTGATGATATAGTAAACGACTATTTGAGATATAACTAAGAGGATACAAAATGGTACAAAACGCATACGATGTTGCAGTTAAGTTGCACAAAGATAAATTTGGATATGAGCCAGTCATATATGGTGAATTCTGGCAAGAAACACAGGAATGGTTTATAGAGCAGTTTTTAGATGCAATTGACAGCAATATACCCTATGTAGAAGTAGACCCAGAAGCTAATGGGATATTTTACTAATCGTGGCAGAGCCACATAATGCTAACAAACTGGAGGTTACAGCATGACTAACGAACTATTTGAAGGAATTGAGCTAGAGGACGATGTAAAAAATGCTTTGTCGGAAAAGGTAAATCAGGCTATAAAGAGTAGACTAGACGACGAAACAAAAGGACTTAAGTCCAAGGTAGACGAATTATTAGGCGAGAAGAAGCGAGCGCAGCAGGAGCGTGAGCAAGCTCAAGCCGAAGCAAAAGCCCAAGCCGAAAGTAAGGCAAAGGCAGAGAACGATTATAAGCAGTTGTTCGAAGCGCAAAAGGCAGAGGCCGACACATTGCGTGGGACGATTGAGAAAATGAACACTGATATAACGAGAAGTCGTATTAGTGGTGAAGCAGGTAAGATAGCTAGTGGACTAACTAAGGACACTGGCAGAGCAGAATTGCTACAGCAACAGATAAGTCAGAGACTTACTATTGTTGATGGTGAATTGAGGGTAACAGACCAATCAGGTGCATTAACTGTATCGACGTTGGAGGACTTAACAGGTTCTATAAAAACTAATTATCCCTTTTTAGTTGATGGTTCACAATCATCAGGTGGCAGCGCCACAAGAACGCAAGGCAGTGCTGAGCGTGGTAAAGAGATAAGTCGTAATGACTTCGATGGCATGTCACAAGGTCAAAGAGCGCATTATATCAAGTCAGGCGGCAAAATAACCAATGATTAATATACAAACAAAGGAGCCGACAAAATGGCAAATGTATTAACAAACTTGGCGGCTGATATATATAAGGCCGCAGACGTAGTAGGTAGAGAGCTAGTAGGCTTTATCCCTGCATCAACAATCAACGCAGACGGCTCAGAGAGAGTTGCTAAAGGCGATACAGTTCGTGCATCATTCACACGTGAAGCATCAGCTGTTGACGTAGCAGAGAGCATGACTATTCCAGAAGGAACAGACCAAACAGTTGATAGCAAAACACTATCAATCTCTAAGTCACGTGCAGTACAAATCCCTTACACTGGAGAAGATGTAAGACACCTTAACAATGGTATTGGCTTTGAGACTGTTTATGGAGACCAACTCGTACAAGCAATGAGAACATTGTCTAACGAGATTGAAGTAGACCTTGCAACAGAAGCTTATCAGAACGCTTCACGTGCTTTCGGTACAGCAGGAACTACTCCATTCGGTTCTAACTTTGGTGACGTAGCTGAAATACGTCAAATCTTAGTTGACAATGGTATGCCATCAAATGACGGACAGTGTTCACTTATAATGAACTCAGTTGCAGGTACAAACCTACGTCAGTTAGCTACACTACAAAGCGTATCAGACGCTGGTTCTAGTGATTTGCTAAGACAAGGTGTATTGTTAGACCTACAAGGGTTAGCAATGCGTGAGAGCGCACAAGTGCAGTCACACACCAAAGGTACTGGCACTAGCTATCTTGTAAACGACGCTAGCTCAGCTATTGGCGATACATCAATTGCTGCAGATGGTGGTTCAGGTACAATCCTTAAAGGTGACATCATTACAATCAATGGTGACAGCAATAAGTATTGCGTAAACACAGCTTTATCTGGTGGTTCATTTGTTATCGGCCAAACTGGACTACGTTCAGCTGCCGCAGACAATGCCGCTATAACAGTAGGAAATAACTACACAGCAAACATTGCAATGCACAGACGTGCGTTAGAGTTAGCTGTTAGAGCACCAGCTGTTCCAGAAGGTGGAGACACTGCAGATGATGCTATCTTGGTACAAGACCCGCATTCAGGCATGGTATTCGAAGTACGTATGTATAAAGGATATCGTAAGGCAATGATTGAAGTTGCTGTTGCTTGGGGTGTAAAAGCTTGGAAGCCAGACTTCATAGCAACACTACTTGGTTAGACGAGACTGATGACAGGGGGCGGCATCTGCCGTCCCTTTACTCACACATAACATAGCGAGGTAAATAAGATGGCATTTAAGAAGAAACCCGCAAAGAAGATTGCCAAGCCGAAAGTGGCTAAAACAGTTAAGATGGTACGACCAGACGGCAAGACCGCAGACGTACACCTTACAGAAGTAGAAAACTATCGCTCAGGCGGTTACGAAAAGGCTTAAACAATGACACTAATTGTTGAAGATGGAACTCGCGTTGCAGGTGCTAATACATATGTTAGCTTAGCAGAGTTTAAGGCTTGGGCAGATGCAAGGTTAATCACATATAGTAGTGACAGTCATGTAAATGCCTATATCTTGCGTGCAATGGATTACATAGAAGATTTAAGCTTTATAGGCTTTAAGGAAACAGAGACACAATCATTACAGTGGCCTAGAGTTAATGTAGTTATTGATGGCTTTGGTTTAGATGCAAGCACAATACCAGACGAACTAAAGGTTGCAGTATATGAGGCTGTTAAGACAGTGATTGATGGTGATAGCAAGCAAGACCCAATTGATAGACAAGTTGTCAGTGAAAGTGTTGATGTAATATCTATTACATATAAAGATACAGCAGGGCAACAACGACAGACACCTGCATTAACAAGAGCGTTAAGAAAGTTAGTGCAATCACCTAACACAGTTATGCGTGCATAATTATGGCACATGCAGGTTATAACTATTCGCCAATCACTAAGTCAGCAGAAGCACTTATTACTAGATTTGGTGAGGAGTTTACATTTACACGTACAACTGATGGCGCATATAATCCAGCTACAGGTTCAGTAGCACAGACAACAGCTACATATAAGAAGTATGCTTGTGTGTTTGATTATACAGACGCAGACAGAGCTGGTCAGACAGTGCTGCAAGGTGACAGACGTATGCTTGCTGAAGGTCACAGCTATGAGATAAATGACACAGTGGTTATTAACAGCGATATATTTAAAGTCATTAATGTTGATGAGATAAGACCTAATGGCAGTGATATTGTTGCTGCTAACTTACAGGTGAGAAAGTAATGGCTAGAGCAACAACAGACAAAGAATTTAGACAGTTGGTTGAAAAGTTGCAGCTGCAGAATACAGATGTGGTACGAGGCACTATATTTGCAATGGGCAGTGATATAATACAATCCAGCCCAGTTGGTAACTATAAGCTATGGAAAAAGTATCAGGCTAACCCTAGAGCAAAGAAGCCAAAAGGTTACACTGGAGGTAGGTTTAGAGGAGCATGGCAATCAACATTAGACAGGCCAAGTGGTAGAGTGACTAAACGCAAAGACAAAACAGGCAGCAAGTCACAAGAACGATTAATGAAGGCAGTAGAAGCATTGCAAGCAGGTAATACGTTTTATATGACAAACAACTTGCCTTATGCAATCGAGTTAGAGTTTGGGCATAGTACACAAGCACCTACAGGCATTGTGAGAAAAGTATTATTGACATACAATGAGGCTATAACAAAAGCACAAAGCAAGGCTAGAAGATGAGTACGTTCTTTAATGATATGCAAGCTGCACTAGATACGCAACTAAGCACATTATCAGGTGGTTATGACATTGCATATCCCAACATAACCTATAAGCCAGTAGGAAACACAACATATTTACGTGCAAGCTTTATACCAGCAGACACATTACAGGTCAGCTTAGGTTCTAATGGCAAAGATGAAACGCAAGCCATATATCAAATAGATGTAGTAAGTCCAAGGGGTTCTGGTAGGTCAACACTTACAGATAATGTAGCAGACCACTTTAAGCGCGGAACAGTGCTAACTTATAACAATTTGAAATTGCGAGTAAGGTCGGTTAGTATCGCACCTGCAATAAACGACGGGGCATGGTTTTTCGTTCCAGTTTCCGTAAACATTAACGCATACACAGGAGCGCGAACATGACTATAGCAAACGGAGCACAACATAGCATTGCCTATATTGCGGAAACGACATATGGCACAACCCCATCAACACCATCATTTAAACCCTTTGCCAATACAGGCACATCACTTGGTATCAGCAAAGATGGCATTGAAAGCGAAAAGCTAAGAGGTGACAGACAAGTAGAAGATTTCAGGCATGGTAACAAGTCAGTTAGTGGCGATGTAACAGCTGAGCTAGAATATGAAGCATTTGACGATATATTAGAAGCAGTATTATGCGGTACATGGGCAACAGACGTGTTAAAAGCAGGTACAACAAGACGTTCTTTTACTATTGAGCGTAAGTTTGCTGATTTAACCGCACCAGAATGGCATAGAAACACAGGTTGTGAGTTTAACGCATTAAGCTTATCTGTATCACCTAACGCAATGGTCGAGGCAACTTTTGGCGTTGTAGGGCAGAACTTATCTATCGGAACATCTGCAATAACAGGTTCAACCTATGCCGCAGATAGTACCAACAAGCCATTTGATAGCTTCACAGGCTCAATACAGGAAGGTGGCTCAGCAATATCAACAGTGACATCTATCGAGCTAAGCCTAGAGAACGGCATAGAGCCACTGTTTGCAGTTGGCAGCCAAACCACACAACGACCATCAATCGGTAAGTCAAGACTAACTGGTACGCTTACAACATACTTTGAGGACAAAACATTATATGAGAAGTTCCTTAATGAAACCGAAAGCACAATACAGTTAGTGTTAACAGACCTTGATGGCAACTCATACACAATCGACTTGCCACGTGTTAAGTACAATAGTGGACAGCCAGATGTCTCAGGCGAAGGCGCTATTACAGTTAGCATGGAGTTTGTAGCATTATATAACACCAGCGATGCAACACAGATTAAAATAACTAGGGCTGATGCTTAATGGAATTTAATCAACTTGCGACAGTAGGTCGACATGAGAACGGGGCTGAGTGTAATATACTTAACCCCGTTACCAATGAGCCAACAGACTTTTATGTTAAGGTGTGTGGCGCAGACAGTAAGGTGTGGAGAGCTGCAAAGAAAAAGCAAACCAATGCAATAATCACAGCACGCTCTAATCTAAAAGATGGTCAGACTTATGAGGACATTGATATAGACTTTGATGCACTAGATATACAAGCATTGGTAGATGCTACGCTAGACTGGAGAGGACTAGCTAATAAAGGTAAAGAAGTTAAGTTTACAGCTGAGGCAGCTAAAGACCTTTATGAGCAAGCACCAGATGTAGTGAAGCAGCTGTTATACTTTATAGGTAATGGCGAAAATTTTATGCACGACTGATTGACGACTTTGTAGCCTATGGTCGGTGGGCTAACTACATAAGGCAAAAGCCAAAAGGTTCAGATGTCAGTCGATACGATACATATAAGCAGGTAGAGAAAAGCACTGGTAAAACACCAGCTGAACTACGCAAAGCACCAGAGCTTAGAAGTGAACTTGTTAGCTTATGGACTTTATTTTGCGAAATGCGTGAACCTAGTTATAATGAGCTTGCTGCATACGTAACAATGACTGGCATTTCATTAAGCCCTTGGGAAGTAGAAGCTATTATGAAGTTGACCCGACATATGGGTGAGGAGTTAAATAAATGGCCACCGAACAAGCAGTATTAGTATTTAAGGTCGACACAAAAGACATTGGTAAAGCGCAAAAGCAGCTTGAAGCTATGGGCTTGTCAGCTATCAAGACGAAATCTAAGATTAAAGAGTTTGCTAAAGATACTGATAAAGGTGGCAAAGACGTTAGTGGCTTTGGCCGTAAAGCTGGTATGGCTGGTGTACAGTTTGAGCAGTTAGCAGGTCAAATAGCTATGGGGCAAAACCCAATGCGTGCTGTTGGCGTACAAGCAGCCGACTTAGGTTTTGTATTGGGTACACCATTACTTGGTGCTGTTGTCGGTATATCAGCTGCCATTGCGTCAGTTCTTATACCTATGTTGTCAAACGCAGCTATGAACACTGAGAAGCTTACTAAGCTGAATGAAAAGTTAGCAGAGAGCTTTAATATAGGAAAAGATGGTACAGTTACTTTATCAAAGTCATTGCAAACACTTATAGATAATTTTGGCTCAGTTGGTGAACTAGCATTAGAATTACAAAAAGTTGATATAGCTAAAGGTGCAAGAGATAGTATTGCTGCACTTAATAAAGAATTTGTTAAGGTAATGCCTAATCAGTCACAAATAGCTATCGAGCTAGGTAATCAATATAGTGTATTAGGGACAAAGATAAGCAACGCTACAGAAAAAGAAGAAGCATACAATGTTGTCTTAGGTAAAAACGCTGAAGCATACGGCATTGAAAAAGAGCAACTAGAAACATTAATACCATTAATCAAATCACTAGAGGAGGGAAAAGAGGGTGCAGCTGATAAAGCCACTGCCTATGTAAAAAGTTTGGTTGAGCTTGAAGGTAAAGACATAACTAATAAATTTAGACGTTTTGCAGATGCAATACTACAGGCAGCAACTAACCAAGCAACTTTAAATAAGTTAAACGATGCAGCTGTTACTGGTGCTACAAACCAAACTAATGAAATTGCAGACTTAATCAGTAAGCTAAAAGAACGAGCAGACCTAGAGGAAGGACTTATTACTAGGACTGATGTGCTAACAAAGAAATATGACGCGGCAACTGCAGCTTTAATAATAGAGCAAGAGACACGAATAAAGAACGCTAAGACACAAGAGGCAAATGATAAACGTGTTGAGCAAACACAAATAGCAGCTAAAAAGCGATTTGAAGCTAGATTATTAAAGCTACAGATTGAAGGTGAGCTTCTAAATGATAATGCAAATGCAGCTATAGAGCTTGATAATACATTAACCCCATTACAAAAAAGGCAGCTACAGTCACAAATAGACATCAACAATGAACTAAGAGAGACAGCTAGGATAGAGGCAGAACGTAAAGACAGCATGAAGGCTATGCTTGAAAGCGCACGCAAGGCGCTTGCCGACCAAGCAGCTGCTGATAAAAAAGCAGCAGAAGAAAAAGATGCTAGAGTTAAGAGTGAGATACAAAAGACTAAAGATGCTGAGACATTAGCTGCTGAACGATATTTAGCAAACTTAGATTTCCTAGCCACATTAGATGTTAAATATGCAGAACAAAAGAAGGTACTAGGTCAAAAATATTTAGATGATTACAATGCAGCAGTCGCACAAGCACAAGCACAGGAGGCTGCGTTAAAACAAGAACAAATTGTAGAGGAGACAGCAGCAAACATAGAAAGGCTATCAGTCAATGAAGAATATTGGGCGTTATGGTTAGCTAATGCACAGAACGCAATGACAAGCTTTAATGATATAACAGCTGCAGGTGTAAATACATTTCAGAGTGGTTTTGGCTCAGCGTTCGAGCAAATCATTATGGACGGAGAAGGCATCAAAGGTGTTGTCTCAGGTATATTTGAGGACATGGCTAGAGCGCAGATAGCAGCACTAGGTCAGATGGCAGCCGAGAGACTTACACTATTCTTGATGGATAAAGCATTAGGTAAGTCAGCAGCAGCGTCAGGTGCAGCAGCAATGATAGCAAACGCAACAGCTGCACAGGCAATGGCTGGAATACAAGCATATGCGTCAGCTGCAGCAGTGCCCCTAACAGGCTATCTAGCAGCACCAGCAGCGTTAACAGCTGCGTTAACAGCCACCGCACCACTGCTAGCTACAGTTGGAACGGCATCGACAAGTGCAACAGGCGCAAGAGCATTGGGTGGACAAGTACGAGGTGGAGAAAGCTACCTAGTCGGTGAACGTGGCGCAGAGATATTAACTATGCCCAGTAATACAATGGGACGTATTACACCAAACCACATGATGGGTGGTGGACAGTTGAATGTTACTGTTGAGAATTATGGTAGTAGTAATATAAGCGTGCAAAAGATTAGCGAAACAGATGTGCGTATAATAGCAAGAGAAGTAGCAAGCCAAACAGTACAGCGTGAAGCACCAAGAGTTATTGCAACTGATATAGCAAACCCGAATGGCAGAGTAAGTAAAACATTAGCAAATAATACAAGTACACAACGTAGGCGTTAAGTTATGACAAAGTTTGCTATCACACCAAGCAGTGCAAGTTATAGCTTCAGCGAACGAGCAGAGACTATTGGTGCAGTCTTGCAGGGTGGGCTTGGTAAGTACAGGCAAGCAGTAAAGAACCCATCAGCAGTTGTATCGGTTAGCTGGACACTTGATGTAGGTGGTTATAATTACTTCAAGGCATTTTATGCAACACATAGTAAAAGTGGCTCATTACCTTTTGAGATTGACCTAGCAATAGATGGTACAGCGTTAGAGGAATATACAGCATACTTTATTGATAATAGTATTAGTACAGGCGCGAGAAGTGGCACAGATTATGTTGTATCAGCAAACTTAGAGCTAAAAGCAAAGCCATTAACGGCATCTGGTACGCCTAGCACGCCTTACAAGCTTAATTATATACCTAATCAAGCGTCCTATGTCATCAATACACGACAAGAAACCATAGCTATACCATTAGAGGGTGGCACTAGTAGATATAGAAAAGATATTGTTGATGCAGGTACTATCGCAAATGTGAGTTGGATATTAAATACAACCGAATATGCGGACTTTAGAGAGTTCTACAAATTAACTACAAATGCAGGAACAACAAGCTTTAAGATTGACCTAGCTATAAATTATGGAACACTAGAAGAATATGACGCTCGCATAATACCAGACAGTCTATCAACATCAAGATATGCAGATGGGTTCTTTAACGTACAAGCACAATTAGAATTAAACGCCAAAGCAAGAGATACAGATGCTGATTTGATTGCACTTGTCTTGTACCCAGAATATGGCGAAAACTATGCGACCTTGTTCCCACCAGACGAAAATGATATAGATATAATCATAAACACAGACTTTCCGAGCTATCTAAATGAGTAATTATACAGAGTTCTATTTAAACAGTGACAGCAACATAGTACAGCTGGAAACTATCGAGCTATCTCATAGTGACTTCACACAGACTTATCGCGTGGTAAGAAATGCAACAAATGGTATAACAGCTACAACTGAGGGCGGTGCAAGTGTTGCTTTTACATATTACCCATTAGCTATTGATGCAGGTGAAACGAGAGAAAACCTTGACCAGTCATTTAAGATTACATTAGGTGATTTGGGTGAGATATTACCAGCTGAGTTAGATGCAGTAGCTACAGCAGATGGATTTGATGAGAAACCAGTATTAATTTATCGCACATATAGGTCAGACGTTTTAACAGCACCACTATATGTTGTGACACTTGAAGTAGAAAGCTTTACATTTAACGAGCAAGGCGCAGTCTTTGAAGCAAAAGCACCAAGTTTAAATATAAATAAGACAGGTGAGACATATACTTTTGCCCGTTTCCCTATGTTACGTGGGTTCTTATAATGCGTGACGAGCTTTACCATAAGACTTATGACAAGAATAACTATAACTGCGCTCATTTTGCACGAGATGTATATTTAGCTGAAACAGGTAAAGATATTGGCGATACATTATCAGGCTTTTTATTACCGCCAAGCAAACGTGTAGTGGAAATGAACAAACGGCATAGATTAGTAAAATTAGATAGACCCGTAAGCCCTTGCCTAGTCATTATGTTAGGTAATAAGATTGAACCACATGTTGGTGTATTTATACGTGATAAACTGATACATATAACTAAGCGAGGTGTTGAGTTTGTTTCATTAGCATATGCAACATATGGTTTTACTAAGTTGGGTTATTATAAATGTTAAAGCAAATTATCATAGCAGAGAACGCATTAGACCCATCAACATGGTCAACACATTATACTAGCAATGTTACAGACTTGCTTATGGAGCGTTATGACAGCTTTCCATCAACAGCACGTATATTTCGTAATGCAGTTAGTTTAGACAATGACGTAACACCTAGCAATCAGCAACAGATAGATGAATTACATAAAATAACAGACCCATTATATGTTGTAGAATTTCCATCAGGTTTTGACCCAATCACAGTTGCTATTGTTGGTGCTATTTTATCTATTGGTGCATCACTAGCAATAAGCTTCTTATTAAAGCCACCATCACCAACACAACGCAACACACAGACTGAAAGCCCAAATAACGGATTATCAGATAGGAAAAACAAAGCTAGAATATTAGCACGCATACCAGATATATTTGGCAAAGTTAGGTCGACACCAGATTTACTTAATGTTCCGTATAAAGAATTTATTGACCATCAAGAAGTTGAGTTTGCCTATATGTGCGTTGGTCGCGGTTATTATGATATAGCTGCTGATAATGTAAAAGATGGCGACACAAAGTTTAGTGATATTGCAGGTGCTTCTGTTGCTATATATTCCCCAGAAACTAGCCCAAATAGCGGTACACCACAGCTAACAATAGGTTCAGCTATAAATGAACCCGTACTTAAGTCTGTTAGAAGTAATGCGGCAAACGGACAGACATTAAAAGCACCAGACGCTGCGGCATTTAATGGTAATAACAATACTAAGTTTGTATATCCAAATCAAATAACTACAACAGCGTCAGGCATAGACTTTACTGAAGAATTTGTAACAGGTGCAACATTAACAGTAACTAATGCTAGTTATACAGCAGTAGTCGGGACAGCAGGTAGCCAATTGTCACGTAATGTAAAATGTAAAATAGCGTCTAATGGTTTTGATGGTGAGATAATATATACAACTGGTGTTGCAACAAATGATTTCAGCGTTAATGATAGCATAAGACTTGCCTTTGCCCTATTTCAGACAGATGACAGTAGCACGTTAAATCTTAATGGTGATTATACTGTAAAAGCGGTTACAAGCACAACAATAACACTAGACTATCCAGAAACAATTAATGCTAATTGGGGGCAAATACAAAATGAGTTTGCCGCAAACGAGACAGGCACAAAGAATGTATTTTTAACAAATCTTGGTAGTGTTGTAAGTGTCAACCTTGCAGGGAATTATACAATATCAAGCGTTACATCAACTACAGTTAGTTTGAGCAATCCTGCTAGTGTCAATAGTGATTGGAACAAATTAGATGACTATGACAACCCTGCAGATGAAACAGGACTAATAAGTCCATATATGTATTCGACTGGCGAAGCTTTCATAGGTTGGTTTAACTTGCTTGTTGATGACCTAGATAAAATATACATCAATCTAGTTGCGTTAAATGGCTTATATAAAGACGATGGTGAGCAACAATATGCTTTTGACATCGCAGTGCAGGTGCAAGTTGAACAGACTAGCGCAACAGGTACACCGACAGGAACAGTAGAGACATTCACAGGTACAGTTTTAGGTTCCAGTAGTAGTAAAAGTACACGCGCATTGACTATGAAAATTAACCCAACCTTTACAGGCTATTGCAGAGTACGAGTTAAACGTACAACAAACAGCGACACTAACTTTGAGGGAACAGTAGTCGATGAGGTTAAGTGGCGTGATTTATATGCTATGTCACCAGTATCACAAAATGACTTTGGCGATGTAACCACAGTGCAATCCGTAACGTATGCTACTGATGGTGCATTAGCTGTTAAGGAACGTAAGTTAAATATGGAAGTGACACGCAAGTTACCTAAACTGCAATATGAGCGTTATACATTTCCTATGACATGGACAAGCCACAGCAACGGCACAGTTAAGGTTGCAGGTAACAATGTAACCATTAGTTCAGATGGTAGTAGTTATGGTGGCTATGCTGATTTAGACGCTATTAGCAATGGTCAGGTCATTACAGTAACACTAACGCTTGATAATACTAAGACAACAGCAACTACTGTGACTATTGGGCTACATGATGGCACAAGCTTTATATCTAATACAGCAACAGTAACTAACGGAACAGCGACATATACATTAACTGCAACAGGCGCAGAGGCAAATCCATTCGTATTATTGCAGTGTGGTAATAATGACACATATTTTACTGTAACAGATATGCAAGTTAGCGGTGAAGATTATCCAAGCACGCAGACGATTAGCGCAGATAGTTACTATGGCGGAGTTATAACTTATCAATATGGTGGTGTTAAGGTATCTAATGATGGTGGTTCTTATGGCGTTAGCGTGCCTATTGAATATGGCAACACAGGCTATAAAACTATTGTAGACTTTGACTTGCTATCAGCATCAACTAGCACGTCTGTTATCGTTGTTATACTAGATGCATCAAATCAAGTAATGTCAAATGTAGAAACTGTATCAGCAGGTACTAGGTCAGTAACATTAACACATACAGCAAGTACAGCAGGTCGAGTTGTTATTTATAGCACACAAACAACTACATTCTTTGCCTTACGTAACTTACGAATTAAAGCCCAAGAACTTGGCACAACTAAATATGCAACGACAGACGCGGCACAAATATTGACTAATATATGCGTTGACCCTTTCATTGGGCGCAGACCATTGACAGAAGTAGACCTAGAAAGCGTTTTAAGCACTGCTGAGAGCGTTACAGATTACTTTGGTACAACTAAAGCATCAGAGTTTAATTATACCTTTGACGCGGATAATTTAAGCTTTGAGGAAACTGCACAAACTATAGCAACTGCAATCTATAGTCAGGCATACAGACAAGGTAGTAAGATTAAGCTAAGCTTTGAGAAAGAAACAGACGACAGTGTGTTATTATTCAATCATAGAAACAAATTACCACAATCGGAAACACGCTCAGTTAGGTTTGGCAATGCAAGTAATCACGATGGCATAGAGTTTGTATATGCTAGCCCAGTAGATGATGCTTTAATTAGTATAAATATACCAAGTGACCAGTCTGCAACCAATCCAGATAAGATAGAAAGCGTTGGTATACGAAATGGCGTACAAGCATATTTTGCGGCACATAGAGCTTGGAACAAAATACAGTATCAAAATACATTAGTTGACTTTGAAGCAACACAAGAAGCAGACTTGCTTGTTACGAATGATAGAATATTAGTTGCAGACAATACACGAACTGGCACACAAGATGGCGAAGTAACGGCTGTTAATGTATTAGAGCTAACTTTATCACAAGATGTTACTTTTGCAGGTGGTGGTGTTACATATACAATATTCTTACAACATATTGATGGGACAGTAGAAAGCATTGGCATTACAGCAGGTACAGCAGATAATAAAGTAGTCTTAGCAAATGCACCACGATTAAGCTTAGTGACCGACCAAAATAAATATGCTAGAACAGGTTATAACATAGTCGCAAGCAATGACGCACGTGGCACTGCATTTCTAGTAACTGAGAAGCAACCAAACGATAACTTTACGTCGCGCGTCGGAGCTGTTAATTATAGTGATAAATACTACACGCAAGATAACGATTATCTTACAGGGGTTGTCGATATTGATGGCGATGCAATTTAGGAGCAAGTAAATGGCAGAATTACCACTAGACCAAGCCGTACCAAGGTTTAAGGCTAACGAGGACAGATTAGACACGTTTGTTAATTCAGCGACAGGCTATACAACGTCTGGTGGCACATCAGTACAATCTATACAGCAATTTCTTGCTAGTATTGGCAGTAATGGCATTGACTTTGTTGATAATGCTAAAGCCCGATTTGGCACAGGTAATGACCTAGAAATATATCATAGTGGTTCAGGTAGTTTTATACGAGATACAGGCACAGGCGACTTAACTATTGATGGCAGTGCAATAAGTATACAGACGGCTAGTGCAGAGCGTGTAAGCGTATCCGCATCAGGCATAGACGTTACTGGAACTGTTGAGTTTGATGGGCTGTCAGGAACAGGCGCAGTTACAATTACAGACATAGCCGACGAAGATAATATGGCAAGTAATAGTGCTACTAAACTAGCTACACAGCAGTCAATTAAAGCATATGTAGACGCGCAGGTAGGTACAGCAGATACCTTATCAGAGGTGCTAGGACTTGGTAATACTACAGGCGGTACAGATATAGCAGTATCAGCTAATGACGACATAACATTTACAGATAGTAGTAAAGCAATCTTTGGTGCAGGCTCAGACTTACAAATCTTTCACGATGCTAGTCATTCATATATAAAGGACAGTGGCACAGGTAACTTAAAACTAGAAACCACAGGCGGTAATATTAGTTTGTTAGGTGGTACAGAAAATATGGTTGTTGCAACCAAAGATGGTTCTGTTTCTGCGTATCATAACGGCAGTAAAAAGCTTGAAACAACATCTACAGGCATAGACGTAACAGGTAATATTGTAGGTGATGGATTAACCATAGCAGGAGATGCAACCTTTACAGGTGGTGGTACAGGCTCAATCGTTATTAATGACGAGGATAGCTCTTTATGCCCTACAATGACATTTACACGTAATGGTGGTGGTACAACCACTAATGACTTTATTAAGTTTGAAAATAGTGGTGGCGAAGTAGCTACTATAAACTCAACTGGCGGTGCATTTCTAAGTGCACTAAATGTAACAGGTACAGTAGAATTTGATGGCTTGTCTGGAACTGGCTCAGTCACAGTTACAGATATACTAGACGAAGATGATATGACATCAGATAGTGCAACTGCATTAGCCACACAACAATCTATCAAGGCATATGTAGATGCTAACGCAGGTGGTGGTGGTTTACCTACAACTGGTGGAACTATGACAGGCACGTTAAACATGGGTGCTCAAATTATTGATAATGTTGAGGACATATACCTCAAAGATAGATTGGTACATCATGGTGACTCAAACAATTATTTTGAGTTTGACACTGATATACAATATTTTGTTACAAATGGTAGCGAAAAAATGAGGATTGATAGCGGTGGTATAGATGTAACAGGTGCTATAGATGTTGCTACATCAGGTGCTTCTAATACATCTAAAGGACTTGCTATTGCTACTAGCGGTACTAACTTTGAAAGCGATGGCGGTATAATAAGTATAGACCATGCGGCAAGTGGTGCTGTTACAGGTGGTTATTTTAGTAAGTACAGTGCAGGTGGTACATTACGTCATTCGATTAAAGGTGATGGTAAAGGTTACTTTGCAGGTGGTATAGATGTAACAGGTAAAATAGCTGTTGGTGATGCAAATACTGTTGCAGACCACGAGTTACATATACAAAGCTCATCACCGACCATCAGACTAGAAGATACAGACGGAAACAAAAGATTTGATATAACACAAAGCGGTGATGACACTAATTTTGATTTTGAATCAAATGTAATCTATAAGAAAGCAGACGGCACAGAAGTAGCAAGAATTGATACTTCTGGTATAGATGTAACAGGTAACATAGAATTTGATGGCTTGTCTGGAACTGGCTCAGTCACAGTTACAGATATACTAGACGAAGATGATATGACATCAGATAGTGCAACTGCATTAGCCACACAACAATCTATTAAGGCATATGTAGATGCTAACGCAGGTGGTGGTGGTTTACCTACAACTGGCGGAACTATGACAGGTGACATACTGTTTAACGATGGTAGTAAAGCAATATTTGGGTCAGGCTCAGATTTAAAAATATTCCACGATGGTGCTAATTCTTACATAAACGAACTTGGTGCTGGCGATTTAGTGTTACAAACAAATGGAGCTAAGATTGGATTAGCTTCTGCTAGTCCTTTTGAATGGTTACTTGAGGCAGTGCCAAATAATGCAGTAACTTTGTATTACGATGGTTCAACTAAACTAGCTACAACATCAACTGGTATAGATGTAACAGGTGATATTAATTCTACTAAAAGTGGTGGTTCAACATTAACATTAGAAAACTCTATTACATCTATTAGTGCTAATGAGTTAATTGGCGGTATTGATTTCAAAGGAAATGATACATCTGAAGATGGTAATGAGGTGCTTGCATTTATTAGAGCACACGCATTAGACACTACGCCAGATAGCTACATTGCATTTGGTACATTGCAAAACAATGGTGGTGTAGATGATGTTGTAACTGAACGTATGCGTCTTGATAATTATGGGCGATTGGGCATAGGAACTACAGGCCCGAGTTCACTTTTACATTTAGCATCAACCGCACCTTATATCACATTTGAAGATACTGATAACAATCAAGATTGGCAAATACAGGCAACTGCGTGGTTTGCTATACGTGACCAAACTGCAAACGCAGAGCGTATGCGTATTGATAGCTCAGGTAACGTGGGCATAGCAACTTCAGCACCGAGCACTAAAATTGAAGTAAATGGTGATATAGGTATTGGTAGAGTAGCAGGTGCTTACACGTTTAGAGAAGTAGTTGGCGGTAGTGAACGTGCAGGAATGCACTCTAATGCTAGTAATGAATTAATATTCAAAACTGGTGCGGCAACAGAACGTATGAGGTTAACATCTTCTGGTATAGATGTAACAGGTGATATAGATTTGCCAGACAATGGTAAATTATTACTAGGCGCTTCTGATGATTTACAAATCTATCACGATGGTAGTCATTCATATATAAAGGACAGTGGCTCAGGTAACTTAAAACTAGAAACCACAGGCGGTAATATTAGTTTGTTAGGTGGTACAGAAAATATGGTTGTTGCAACCAAAGATGGTTCTGTTTCTGCGTATCATAACGGAAACAAAAAACTTGAAACAACAGCTAATGGTATACAAGTAACAAATGTAACTAACATCAGCATGGATGCTTCTGCAAATGGACACTTTAAAGTACAAGGCAGTGGTTATGGATTTGCAATAGCATTAGATGCTGATGCAGCTAATCTTTACACTAACTCATCTGGTCGCGATTTAGTATTTGGAGTAGATGAAACAGAAGTAGCGCGTGTTAAACCTGCAGGGCTAGATGTAACAGGTAAAGGCACATACACAGGCGCAGGTTCATTTGAAGCATTAGAATTAAAAACTACAGATGCAAATAGAGTATATGTAACAGGAAATTCTACGACTTCAGGCGATATGTGGCGTTTAGGTACTTCAACATCCAATGCAAATTTAAATATAGATGCACTACAATCAAATGGCGAAATACTACTGCGTACAGGTGGTACTACAGAACGTATGCGTATTAATTCTGGTGGTATAGATGTAACAGGTGGTATAGATGTTGCTAATGGAACAACATATACAACCACAGGCGATTTCTTAGCTAAAGTACAACAAAACTCTAACGCAACAGGCAAGAACGGTTTATCCGTTATGAACGCATGGGCAAGTAACACTTCAACAATATTTGAAGCGGCTATGGGTTGGGATGGTTCAGCGTCAGGATATTATCCAGTTTTTACAATAGACGGATTAGGTAAAACTACTTGGAAAGATAATTTTGGTAATGTTAGAGCTACTATAGATGGCAGTGGTTTAGATGTAAACGGTTCAAACGATACCGTAGGTGCAAGTAACACTAGGCAGTGGTCTGTTGGTACAGCAGGTGCTAAAATGGGTGTATATGCGCTTGATAACGGCACTATGTATATGCGCGTAGAAAGTGGTAGTTCAACTAATTTTCAGTTTGGTACATATGATAACATTCCAATCTATACTATTACTAATAACACAGTTAGGACAACGCTATTAGGTAATGGTAATTTTGGCGTGGGAACCACAGCACCAAAAACAAAAACACAAATTACTTCAGGCGGTACGTTAAATGCCCCATCATTAGGTTCTTCATCGTCCAATGCACCATTGTATTTAACAAACAACGATACAAATTATGGATTAGTTGTTGGCAACAGCAGTGCAGATGGACACGTGTGGTTACAGGCACAACGTACAGATGGTACAGCAACAGCCTATAATATGACGTTAAACGAAGCGGGAGGTAACGTAGGTATAGGGACTTCGGCTCCGACTGCTAAGCTCAGTGTAGCAGGTGACTTAACCGTATCAAGCACAATAGAAGTTGGTTCACTAACTCCTGCACAAGATGGTGCAATCGAGGTTGGTGTGTTGGCGTTTGGTACACCTGCTATAGCATCTACAACTGATAGTACATTGTTACGTAGTCATATTATATTTGATAATCCAAATGGTGTAGTTGGTAAAATAAACACAATAGGTTCTGGCACTAGCTACGTAACTAGCTCAGACTACAGACTAAAAACTGATGTGCAAGCAATGACAGGCTCTATTGATAGGCTTAAAGCACTGAGACCAGTAAACTTTGAATGGATTGTTGACGGCACTAGAATAGATGGTTTCTTGGCACATGAAGCACAAGAAGTAGTGCCAGAAGCAGTTGATGGCGAAAAAGATGCAATGCGTGACCAACAGTATGTTGAAAGCGAAGCAACAGGTGACATATATACGCCTGCGGTAGAAGCTACATATGAAACAATTCAAGTTGAGCTAACACCTGCTGTTGAAGCTGTTTATGAAACAGTAACAGTAGAAATAAGCCCTGCTGTAGAAGCTACATATGACGAAGATGGCAATGAGCTAACTCCTGCTATTGAAGCAGTAACAGAAGAACAAGAGCAACTTGTTACTCCTGCTGTTGACGCAACCTATGAGGAGCAACAACAAGAGCTTACACCTGCTGTTGATGAGGTTATACATAGCTCAGATGTTGTAGAGCCAGATGAACTTGAAGAAGGACAGCTATGGCGAGAAACAACAGAGAAGGTTATGGCAACACGTCAAGTACCAGATTACCAAGGCATTGACCAAAGTAAGATTGTGCCATTGCTAACATCAGCACTGCAAGATGCGATTGCTAAGATTGAAGCATTAGAAACACGCTTAGAAGCGCTAGAAAGTTAGTATCATGGAAAACCCAGCAAACGTAGATGTTAAGACATTATTAACTTTTTGTGCATTATTAGTTACGTTTGTTGGCGGTGTTATTGCTAGGGATAGACAAGTGTCGGCTAAGATAAGCAATGACAATTCTAAAACGCATGGGCGTATAGATGACTTAAAAGATGATATGAATGAAAACTTCGCAAGGAAAGATGATGTACGTGAATCGGTTAAAAGAGTTGAGCGCAGCATTGAGTCACTGGGCGTTGAAATGCGTCAAAACCATAAAGACCTCACTGCACTCATTATTAAGAATGAAAACTAAACATTACATAAAAGTCGATTGGGATAGTGACCGATGGCCTAACTTTAGTGCCAAGGAGCTATCATGTAGACACTGCGGTCAATACTATCATAACCCAGAGTTTCTAGATAAGCTGCAATGGGTGCGTACAAAAATAGAAAAGCCGTTGCATATAAATTCTGCACACAGATGCTTTAGGCATAACCTAGCTGTTGGCGGTGTGCCATTGAGTCAGCATAGAAAACTTGCTGTAGATATATCCTTGCGTAATCACAACAAAGAAGAATTAAACTTTATGTGTAAGTCTGCTGGGTTTACAGGTTTTGGTTATTATCAGACATTTCTACACATAGATACAGGTCGTCGCAGACATTGGTTTGGCGGTGATAAATCATTGGAGTTTTGGTCAAATGATTGATATTTTATCCCCTATCCTATCAACAGGCGTTGGTATCTTTGGCGCGTTCTTGCAGCGTAAGCATGAACGCAATATGTTTAAACATCAAACAGAGCGTATGCGTCTGGAGTTTGAGCAAGAGTTAGCACTGACTGAAATGTCAATGAAGGCAAAGCGTGAAGAAACTGAGCAAGAGATTGCACTAACAGAAATAGCTGGCAATATATCTGCGTTTACCAACTCTCAAGACGCTGAAAACAATCTAAGCAAGATTAGATGGGGTAAGTCAATGTTAGGCGACATTGCAAACTTTATGCGCTCAATAACACGCCCCGGTATCACTTGGTATCTAGTTTTGATGACAAGCATACGCACAAGCGAATACTACGCTATCACAGATAAGCTAACGCAAGATGTAACTAACTTGAATGACCAAGTAGCATTGATTGGCACAGCGTTTGACCAGATGCTTGCAAATCCGTTTGACTTAGCTCTTGTCAACATGACAGCAATGGTTGTAGGCTGGTGGTTTGGTAGCCGAGGTCAAAATACTAGCTATGAAGATGAGCATTACAAAAGAACTGCGTAATGAAAACACACACAAGTATTGAACGCGCTAAAAAAATAGCAGAAGTTTGGCCTAACAGCACATCCCTTGCTGATGCTATGAAGCAGGCTGGCATTAAGACAAATACAGAGCGCTCAATGCGACAACATAAAAGTAATGCGCAACGTATTTTAGGTATTAAATTAGAGCCACATAATCCTAAGTATAAAACGAATGACGTAGAGTGTCCAAGCAACTTAGATATAAAAGCTGCGAAGAAGTATAAGTCATTTTTAATAACATCTGCAACAAATAACAGCACATTAAACCAAAAGTTTTTTGATACGCTAGAGTTGTTTAGTAAACATCATAAAAGCCAGCTGTTAATCATTCCCCTCAAATACAGACACAATACACTGATATCTAAAAAAGATTATCAATGGCCTGTCGCTATACATAACTATGCATTGCTTGATGATTTGATACTTAGCAAGTCATTCATGGTATCTGGATTGCGCCTAACAGCTACCGCTGTAGACCCTTTATCTGGTATGCAAGCACACAGCGGCCAGAGGTCTGTTGTATATGGCGCTACATCACTACACTTGCGGTTAGCCGCAACACCAGGCGATGAACTACCAAAAATGCTACAAACCACAGGTAGCTGTACCAGTAAAACGTACACTAGGACAAAGGCTGGTGGTAAGGCTAAATTCAATCATGTATTTGCGGCAACATACGTCAAGCTTGTTGGAGATAAATTTTACCACACGCAAATAATTTGGGATGGTAAGGGTTTTTATTTCTTAAACGAGTATTGGACATCAGAGGGATTACAACCCGGTGAAAACGCAGCAGCTATTGTTAGGGGTGATGACCACGCGGCTATGCATGATAGAGTTATACTAAAAGCTAGAGCTAGTTTGTGCGATAGACTTAAACCAGATATACACGTGTTCCATGACGTATTTGATGGCGTATCTATATCACATCACCATAAGTTACTTGATAAGATAAAAGTCTTTAATATGCGTATGAACAGTCTGGCGTGGGAGTTAAAACACACTGCGGCACATATAGTGCAAACAGGCGGTAAAGAAAATTGGATAGTAGACAGCAATCACGACAGGCATATTGAGCGTTACTTAAATGAAGGCAGACACCTCAAAGAGCCACACAATGCAGCGATAGGTTCTGAATTACTTGCTGAGATAGCTTACAAAAATAAATCAGCATTAGAATGTGCGTTTCAAAAATACATACCAGGATGTTATAAGTTTGTTAATGCAAACAAACGTGCCAATATAAAAGGAATAGACGTATCACAACATGGTGATAGAGGTGCTAATGGCTCAAGAGGCAGTATTAAAGGCTTTGCCAATGCTATGTATAAAACTGTTATAGGTCATAGTCATTCGCCTGGTATTAGTGGCGGTGCATGGCAAACAGGTGTATCTACCTTAAAGCAACCTTACAAGGTCGGTCTATCGACATGGGCCTGTGCTGATGTAATTATTAATGCCAATGGCAAGCGTTCAATGTATTTTTATATTAATGGTAAAAGCCTAGCTGACGTTATTAATCAATAACTCGAACTACAAAACCATTACTAACGAGACCTGGTATTAGATTACTATCAAATTTAACACATTCGCCTTCTTCACATATACCTTTTTCAGTATGTAATTTTGCGTCTGCACCTTTTTTAGTAACAATGCATTTATAATATTTAATATCATAAGGCACTGATTGGGTTAATTCTACGTTTTTTTCTTGCATTGCACGCAAAATTTTAGATTTTTTGCTTATTTTATGGTAATCAGACTCTTTTATTTTAACACCACAAATACCGCAATGTATGTTTGGTGCAAATATATGTTCATCTTGTGTTTTATCACTACCCGTATCTAATACAATATTTAAAAAATAAGTAGGCGTGTTTTTTTTATTATTACAATGGCAAATTTTCATACTGTGTATCTTAATTTTTTAATTTTTTTAATAATGTCTGTAATTTTTTTTTATTGTGTTTACCCGTAAAACTATTATGCACTTGCGTTTTGTTTGTTTCTACAATGTATTTGTGTACTTCTTTTTCTATTATATCTTCACTCTCTAATATAGACATTGGCATTTTTTGCGTTTTATTATTTATTGTAATTGTTGGATTGTAACTCTCAATACCCCTGTAATGTATGTAGTTAGTAACTTTTTTTGTGTTAATAATATGATGCGAATAATGTGTTTCTGTTGTGCCATCTATGTTTTTTATTATTATTGGCTGCTTGTAAAAATATGTAATAACATATAAAACTTTCCAACTAAGTAAATAATTTGCACTATCTACTATAGAGTTGTTTTGCTTAGATAATTCATATGTTATCGTATCTACAATATTTGACATTACTTATCAATTCTAGTTATGGCTTCGTACCTATCATCAATTACAGAATTGTTTAACATAGCATCTCGCAGTATAATAAGGCCAGCTATAGCTTTAGTTATATGTGATAATCCCGAATCCTGGTCACAATCCTCACCACCATAAAATGCCATTAGATGTCTTAGTGCTGCGCTGTAATAATCGCTGTAATGCAGTTTTTCCCATCTCCAATTATATGTACCATATTTGTCAGCACCTTCGGTCATGGCATCTGCAACCTCATTCAGCACCTGGACAGGCATATGATGATACTGCCTTTTCTGTAACCCTGCTTCTCTCTTTTTATTTTTCAAGGTCTCTCACTCCTATACCAAACCTTACAGCAAAAGCTTCTATAAGCGCCTGTAGCTCATT
>Ga0206130_10000572_pt1 | contig 61061 bp, 50 predicted proteins | sample Helgoland_Spring_9_FD_148637 | JGI IMG/M metagenome (GOLD analysis project Ga0206130, IMG submission 148637) | Pelagic subsurface seawater microbial communities from Kabeltonne, Helgoland, North Sea - Helgoland_Spring_Bloom_20160512_1 | ecosystem: Environmental > Aquatic > Marine > Epipelagic ... | reverse complement strand
GATAGAATTAAGCTTACTGTAATGAACGTAAACAGAAAATAAAAAGGTACTAAAAATTAAATAGTAAAATAGAAACTCTTTTTTTGCCTTTCATTTTATGTTTTAAATATATTTACAAAAAAAATCAATGAAGAACATAGCATCTTCTTTTAAGTTACCGAATGGCTCTGTTTTAAAAAACAGAATTGCAAAGTCTGCAATGAGTGAAAATTTTGGAACACGATACCATGCCCCAAGTAAGGGTTTAATTAATGCATATCAGGTTTGGGCAAAAGGAAATCCAGGATTACTGATTACAGGAAATATAATGGTAGACTCAAATGCGCTAGGTGAAGCGCGTAATGTAGTAGTTGAAGATTATAAGGATTTTGAGTTGTTAAAAAAATGGGCTAAATCGGTGGAAGGAACTGGTGTGCATCTTTGGCCACAAATAAACCATCCAGGTAGGCAGGCTTTTGCAGCAATTAACAGAGAAACAGTAGCGCCATCTGCGATATCGCTAAATATGGGTAGCGCTTCCAAGATGTTTAAAATGCCAACAGCATTGACAGAAGAAGCAATTTGGGGTATTATAAAACGCTTTGGGAATACCGCAAGAATCATGAAAGAAGCTGGCTTTACAGGCTGTCAAATCCATGGGGCCCATGGATACTTAGTAAGTCAGTTCCTTTCTCCTAATAGTAATATTCGATCTGATCAATGGGGCGGTTCTCTTTCTAATAGGGCGCGTTTTGTTTTAGAGATTTATCGTGAAATTCGCCGTCAAGTAGGCTCGAATTATCCGATAGGAATTAAAATTAATTCTGCAGATTTTCAGAGAGGTGGATTTACGGAAGAAGAATCTATGAAAGTGATTCATCTTCTTGGGAATGAGGGAATCGATTTAATTGAAATATCTGGTGGAACTTATGAGAGGCCAGCTATGATGCAGGGAGATCGAAAGAAAAGTACCATATCGCGTGAAGCATATTTTCTAGATTATATTGAAAAAGCCCGAAAATTGATTAAAACACCTTTGCTTCTTACGGGAGGGTTTCGTTCTGTTTCAGTAATGGAGAAAGCTTTGGAAGATGGTAGTTTAGATATTGTTGGTTTGGCAAGACCATTTTGCTTGTATCCTAATTTGGCTAATCAAATTTTTGACAGGTCCATACAACGATTTGAAACTCCGATCCCAAAAATTGGCATTAAGTTTTTAGACCAACTTGGTGGTGTAGAATTACCTTGGTATGAACTTCAAATTCAGCGTATTGGAAAAGGGAAGTCTCCTAAAACCAAGCTACCAGGAATTTTTGCTTTCTGGTTTAGCCTTAAGAGTTTGTTTTTTAAATCTTTTTGGAAGAATAGATAAGTTTTTTCATTATTTTTCTTCAAATTGTTGTTGAACTGTTTTTAAATTATTTAGGAATAAAAGAAATTGGTCGTGTTTAATTTTATTAAGATTGTAATTATCTTCCAATTTAGATGCTGCTTTTTTTTCAATTTTATATTTCTCTATTTTCTCAGTAAATTCTTTAATTTCTTTTTGATGATTGTATATGTGATTTTTTAATTCTTTGATAATTGACAATGCCTTATTGTGGGCATCATTAATAATATTCTTTTCATTTAACCAAAATTCAGTAGCTTGATTTAAAGAATTAAATTGGGGAAATGGAGTTAAGTTAGAAATGCTATATAACTCAAACATTTTGTTTTCAAATATTCCTTGAAGCGCACTTAAGTTATTTAAAAAAACCATAAAATGTTCATGCTTTTTAATGTTTATATTAGCTTCACTAACGATATCCTCTTCTAATTTAGAGCTATTTTCTATTTCTTTTGAAGCCTGGGTATTAATGAATGCAGTAAATTCTTTTAATCGTTTCTTGTGGTTATAAATAATTTGGTCAAAATTATCCAAAATAGAAAGTGCTTCAGTGTGTCCAATTTTAATTTGTGACATTTCTGTTTTCCAGGAGTCATAAGTTTTATTGTATTCTTTGTTGTCGTTTTTGCAAGAAGATAAGGTTGCGAAGATCAGGAGTATAATTGCTATTTTTTTCATTATTTGAATGTTATAATTTCTACTAAGATAATAGTTATTAAATAAAAAAACAAATACCCGATAATTCTATAATATCACTTAATTAGATAGTTGCATTTTGATAATAAGCTGAGGTATTATATAAAGAAATAATATTCTTTTAAGCTGAATTTCAACATTTATGTTTTACTCATTTCAGACATTTTTAAGAAGTTTTTGATGTTTTTTAGCTCATTTTTGATGTTTTTTACACGTTTTTAGGCTTTTTTACGTAAATCTACTTTCTTACAGATGAGTTATTAGGTCTTGAGTTTTCATAGAATATAAGCTAATAGTAAAATATGTTTTTACTCTGGTTGGATAACTAAAATTTTATTTTTAAAATAATTTGTGGAGCCTAAGGGAGTGAAATCGAACTATTTTGGTGGGGATTTAAGTGTTTTTAAAACTTGTAATTAGAATCATGACTATCAATAATGTCTTGAGCGATAGCATGAAGGTCTGTAGTAAATCCTGTATCGTAATTGAATGAAGATAAATCCACATTGTAAATACTATTTAACCATATCATTGTTCCTGTTTCGATAACTATTTGTCCTTGATGTCCTTTTTCATCTGTAAATATTGAACTCGATTTTGGACCAACCATACTTATGTCATCTAACAATTCATTATCTAGATTCATCTGTGCTAAATTTTTAGTAGCCCATCCTGTTGGAATGGTAAATATTTTTGTAGAAGGGAATTCTAATCGAAGCTCATCCACTATTTCTTTATGTATAACCTCGTTTATGTAATAATCATAAAATTCTTGAACAGAATTGAAACCATTGTCTGATGCGAACGTGTCCCAATCTGGTCGTGTACCATTAGAATCTCCATATGGAAAGTCAAATGAACCAATAGCAACGAAAATTACAATATTTGGATTATTCTGTAAAGCATAATTTATCCATGCACTGTGACCTTCAGTTGGATTGTCAGAATCAATATCATACCCAGACGTCATTCCAAAAACTTCAATATTGCCTTGATCCAATGTGGATTTAATGAGTTGGTGTTCCCCGGTAGTTGAGTCGTTCCATAAATTAATTGGTCTTCCGTTTTCTCCACCTCTATTTACAACAGTACTAGTGTGTTCATTAAGATTAGCTTCAGTAGCGAGATTGTTTAGATGATCTGCATATGGTCTAAAAAAACTATTCCCCATCAATAACATGTTATAACCTTGGGTTTGTATTTGCTGTGGATTTTCATCCTTATTACAAGACAATATAAATATCAGGATACAGAAGTTTAAAATAAATTTCATGATTGTGATTTTATACTTAAATATTAATTTCAAGGTAAAGTTTTAATTTAAATTATAAAAATATTCCCAAGAATAAAAAATTATTCTTGGGAATAAAAAGTGGAGCCGGGGAGATTCGAACTCCCGTCCAAACAAGTAATTATAAAACTTTCTACATGTTTAGTTTTCATTTAAATTTTCGTCCAATTGCCGGTTGAAAACGACCAACGCAAGGCTTATCTTTAATTTGAGTTTCGCAAGTACATCAAAGCACTATACAAGCTAGGTTTACTTTTACGAAGTCTCTATATCAAAAGCCGCAAACCAAGGCGTTCGAGAGACTTCCTGCTTGCCCGCCTTGCGGGCCGAGGCATGATCCTACTATAATTCGGATTATGCAGCTAGGGCGTAGTTATTCTCGCCGTTTAAAAAGTGTGAAATATGATATTTACGAGCTGTATCCCAGCGCTCGACATGCTTACTTTACAATTAGACCCGCTGTCAAAACCAGTCGGCCCCAATTACCTATCTTACTAGGTACCTCTGAATGATGAGGTTGTTTTCAAAGAACAAGAGCAATATCAAAACTGCTAATGATCCGCAAAGATATAATAATACTTGTATCTTTGAGCTTCTAAATTTATATTTCAAAATTGATTTAAAATGGCCATAAAATTTGCAATTATAAAAGAACGAAAATCACCACCAGATCGTAGGGTTGTTTTTTCTCCAAAAAAGTGTCAAAAAATCCTAGAAACATTTCCGGAGGCAAGCATAAAAGTGGAGTCTAGTGATGTAAGGATTTTTAATGATACTTCTTATTTGGATGAGGGTATTGAAGTGAGCACTGATATTTCAGATTGCGATGTTTTATTAGGAGTAAAAGAAGTGCCTATTGCTACATTAATACCTAATAAAAAATATTTTTTCTTTAGCCATACCATCAAACAACAACCTTACAATAGAGCATTGTTGCAAGCAGTTTTAAAAAATAAAATTGAATTGTATGACCACGAAACTATTGTTAAGGAAAATGGAGCAAGATTAATAGGGTTTGGACGGTATGCGGGATTGGTTGGAGCTTATAACACGTTCAGGGCTTTGGGCTTGCGAGACGGTATTTTTACTTTAGCAAAAGTAGAAACCTTAACAGATTTTGCTGCTATGAAAGTCGAACTGAACAAAATTAAACTTCCTGCAATTAAAATAGTGCTAACGGGTAGTGGAAAAGTAGCTAAAGGAGCTAAAGAAATTGTTGATCATTTGAATATTGAAAAGGTTACTGTTGACGAATACTTGACAAAAACCTATCAAAACGCAGTATATTGTTACATTGATGTGATGGATTATAATAAAAAAATAGACGGTGGAGCTTTTAATAAAATAGAGTTTTTTAAAGATCCAATTGGCTATGAAAGTAATTTTATGCGTTTTGCTAAAGTAAGCGATGTGTTGATAGCAGGTCATTTTTATGGGGAAAATGCACCTTATTTATTTACTAGAGATGATGCAAAACAGCCAGAATTCCATATTAGTGTAATCGGTGATATTTCTTGTGATATTGATGGTCCAGTAGCTTCTACACTTCGAGCTTCAACGATTGCAGATCCCCTATATGGATATCAGGCTGCTTCAGAAAAAGAAGTTCCTTTTAAGACTAAAAATTCAATTACGGTGATGGCGGTCGATAATTTACCTTGTGAATTACCTAAAGATGCTAGTGAAGGATTTGGAAAAATGTTTTTCAATCAAGTGATGCCAGCTTTTTTTAATAATGATAAAGATGGAATATTAGAAAGAGCAAAAATCACTACTTCAAAAGGAACCTTAACCGAAAAGTTTTCGTATCTAAAAGGCTATATAGAGGACCAAGATTAAACTATTTTAACTGAATTGATGCTGTTGTTATTATAAATTTAAATAAATAAGTTTTTATAAGTATTTAACAGGTAGTTTTTTATTTATTTTTCAAATTAATGTAATTTATTAAAAAAAAAGAATAAACTCCCTTTTAAGAAATAGGATAAACCCCTTTGAGAAATAGGATAAACCCTTGATTAAATGACTTTGTATAATCGCATCTTTACAAAGCTTATTAATTGGGGAGTTAATTAAAGCGATTATTTGAATTTAAGGGTTGTTTTTTACAACCCTTTTTTTAATTTATTAATCACTAGTTATGATAATTGTTTTTAAAATTCGGTGAGGCTTTGTTAAAGGGTTGTAATTGTTTTACGAATCGCTACTAAATCGCTAAGTAATTTTTCTAAATATTGAATGTCCAGCATATTGGCGCCATCACTTTTTGCAGTTGCTGGATCAAAATGAGTTTCCAAAAACAAACCATCAACTCCAACAGCAACACCAGCACGAGCTAGAGTTCCAATCATTTCTGGCCTTCCACCAGTAACTCCACTAGTTTGATTGGGCTGTTGTAAACTATGAGTAATATCTAAAATTGTAGGAGCATATTGTTGCATGGTAGGAATTCCACGATAATCAACAATCATGTCTTGGTATCCAAACATGGTTCCCCTATCGGTTATGGTTACTTGTTGGTTACCACAATCTAAAACTTTTTTTACTGCATGCTGCATGCTTTCGGGACTCATAAATTGTCCTTTTTTAAGATTTACAACTTTTCCAGTGTTTGCAGCTGCAACAACTAGATCTGTTTGACGTACTAAAAAAGCCGGAATTTGCAATACATCAACGTATTTTGCCGCTAATGCTGCATCACTAACCTCGTGAATATCGGTAACCGTTGGAATGTCAAATTTTTCGGAAACTTTTTTTAGTATTTCCAATGCCTTTTTATCTCCTATTCCTGTAAAACTATCAATGCGACTTCGGTTCGCTTTTTTAAAACTCCCTTTAAATATGAATGGAATTTCTAATCGATTTGTAACGCCTAGTATTTTTTCGGCAATCGACATGGCCATTTCTTCTCCTTCAATAGCACAAGGCCCGGCTAGCAGAAAAAAATTATTAGAATTTGTATGCTTTATTTTTGGAATTAAATCGAGGTTCATTTTCTTAAAATTTTATACTGTAAAGGTAATATAATATTAGTGTAAATTAATCATTCAATATATTGTGTTATAATTAAATCATAAACACTACTTTTGCACCCTCTTAAAAAGATAGTAGTATGAAAATCAAAAACATCGCAATTATTGCACACGTAGATCACGGTAAAACAACTTTGGTAGATAAAATTATGCATCACTGCAGCCTTTTTCGTGAAAACGAAAATACAGGAGATTTAATACTAGATAATAATGATTTAGAGCGTGAACGAGGTATCACCATTACGTCAAAAAATGTTTCAGTAGTTTACAAAGACACGAAAATTAATATTATTGACACCCCAGGTCACGCCGATTTTGGTGGTGAGGTAGAACGAGTATTAAATATGGCAGATGGTGTTTGTTTACTTGTAGATGCGTTTGAAGGACCAATGCCACAAACACGTTTTGTTTTGCAAAAGGCCCTAGGTCTTGGTTTAAAGCCCTGCGTTGTAATTAATAAAGTAGATAAAGAAAACTGTACACCAGAAGAGGTACATGAAAAAGTATTTGACTTAATGTTTGAGTTAGGTGCAGAAGAGTGGCAGTTAGATTTCCCTACAGTATATGGTTCTGCAAAGAACAACTGGATGAGTGATGACTGGAAAAATGAAACAGATTCTATAGAGCCATTATTAGATATGGTATTAGAGCACGTTCCATCTTTTGAGGTTAAAGAAGGAACCTTACAAATGTTGATAACATCATTAGATTTCTCTTCATTTACAGGTCGTATTGCTATTGGTCGTCTGCAAAGGGGTACTTTGAAGGCAGGTATGCAAGTGGCTTTAGTTAAAAGAGATGGTAGTGTTAAAAAGACAAAAATTAAGGAACTACACACTTTTGAAGGATTAGGTCGTAAAAAAGTAGAACAAGTACAAGCAGGAGATATTTGTGCTCTTGTTGGATTGGAAGGATTTGAAATTGGTGATACTGTTGCTGATCTAGAAAATCCAGAAGGAATGAAGACTATTGCAATCGACGAGCCAACAATGAGTATGTTGTTTACCATTAACGATTCACCTTTCTTCGGTAAAGATGGAAAATATGTAACTTCAAGACATATCAAAGAGAGACTTGAAAAAGAATTAGAAAAGAATTTAGCCCTCCGTATGGAGCCAACAGGCAGTGCAGATAAGTTTTTAGTTTTCGGTCGCGGTGTATTGCACCTTTCTGTATTGATAGAAACTATGCGCCGTGAAGGATATGAATTACAAATTGGGCAACCACAAGTAATTATTAAAGAAATTGACGGTAAAAAATGTGAGCCAATTGAAGCATTAACTATTGATTTACCAGAAACTGTTAGTGGTACTGCTGTAAACATGGTTTCAATTCGTAAAGGAGAAATGGTTTCCATGGAAGCTAAAGGAGAAAGAATGGTTTGTGAATTCTTAATCCCATCTCGTGGGATTATCGGACTGCGTAACCAACTTCTTACAGCAACAGCAGGTGAAGCAATTATGACCCATCGTTTTCTTGAATACCAACCCTTAAAAGGAGGTATTCCAGAACGTCAAAACGGATCTTTAGTATCTATGGAAAAAGGGAAAGCAATACCTTATTCAATAGATAAATTACAAGACCGTGGACGTTTCTTTGTGCATCCAAATGAAGATATTTATGAAGGACAAGTAATTGGTGAAAATACACGTCAAGATGATATGACAGTAAACATCACTAAAACAAAAAAGATGAGTAATGTACGTTCATCGGGAGCTGATGATAAAGCAAAAATTGTACCTGCCATCAAGTTTTCATTGGAAGAAGCTTTAGAATATATTCAAAAAGATGAATATGTTGAAGTTACTCCTAATTTCTTAAGGGTACGTAAAGTGTTCCTAAAAGAAGTAGATCGCAAGCGATATAAATTATAGAAAATAATTAGTTGATACCAACGGGATTTAATGTCACAATTAAATCCCGTTTTTTATTTAAAATCAATTTTGATGATTTGTTTTCTAATATGCTAAGGTCTAAACTAAATAATATGCTTTATATTGCTAAAAGAAAAGAAGCTACTGCTGGTATTACAATTCATAAAATAGATAAATTCGTGATGTTTCCGTAGTTTAGTTCTTGCCAATTTCTCTAGGAATATTTTGAAAATTAAAAAATAATTTTTCAAACATGAATTTATAAACCTTATTGTAGGTTACTAAAATAAAAAAATTATAATTAGATTTACACATCAATAATAAAAGTAATTAAATCAATTTTTGTGTTCCAAGTATGTAAATATACTAATAGTAAAAAAGCAGATTGGGATAATTTTATCGCTGCTGCAAAAAATGCTACCTTTCTATTTCAACGCGAGTTTATGGATTATCATAACGATCGGTTTGAAGATTTTTCGTTGATGATCTATAAAGATGAAAAATTATATGCTGTTTTTCCCGCAAATAAAAATGGCAAAAATGTTTATTCACATCAAGGGCTTACCTATGGCAGTTTTGTTTTACAGGATTCTGCTAAATTAAAAAGTACGTTCATCGCTTTTAAAGAATTATTGAAATTTCTTTTTGAAGAAGGAATTAAAAAATTAGACATTCGAATCATACCAACTTTTTATAATAGTTTGCCTTCAGACGAATTAGAATATGTTTTATACAAAGCAGGAGCAAGTCTAGTAAAACGCGATGTAATTTTATTGATTGACTATCAAAATAAATTGCGTTTTCAAAAAAATAGGAGAGAAGGAATCAATAAGGCAAAAAGAAAAAATTTAACAATTAAAGTAGATGGAGATTATGAAGTTTTCTGGAATAAAATTCTCATTCCAAATCTTAAAGAAAAACACAATTCTTCTCCTGTTCATTCATTAGATGAAATAAAATTATTAGCAGCACGTTTTCCTAATCATATAAAGCAAGTTAATGTATATCAAGATGATAAAATTGTTGCGGGTACTACTGTATTTTTAACCAAAAAAGTTGTACATCCTCAATATGTTTCCGCAAATAGCAATAAAAATGAATTGGGAAGTTTAGATGTTTTATATAATTTTATTATTGATCATTTTATAACGGGAAGAAATTACTTTAGTTTTAATACTTCCAGTGAAGAGAATGGAAAATTATTAAACGAAGGATTGTTGTTCTGGAAAGAAAGTTGTGGAGCTAGGCCTCATGTTTTTAATAATTATGAAATAAATACGGATACTTATAAAACTTTAGAATTTGAAACTACATGATTCCTTTTTTAGATTTAAATAAAATAAATAAACGATTCGAAACTGAATTTAAAAATAAGTTTACAGACTTTTTAGATATTGGTTATTATGTTTTAGGATCTAATGTAACGGATTTTGAAAAGGAGTTTGCTGCTTATTGTGGAACTAACTATTGCGTAGGAGTAGGTAATGGATTAGATGCATTGCGCTTAATCCTGGAAGGGTATAAAATTCTTGGTGATTTATCTGATAATGATGAAGTTTTAGTAGCTTCCAACACCTATATTGCTACTGTCATGGCAATAAAACAAGCAGGATTAACTCCTGTATTGGTGGCGTCTGAAGATGATACTTTTAATTTTAATTTAAATGAATTGTCAAAATCAATTACATCAAAAACAAGAGTGATAATGCCTGTTCATTTATATGGACAACTTTCTCCAATGGATGCAATAAATGAAATTGCTGCTAAAAATAATTTACTAGTGATAGAAGACGCAGCTCAGGCTCATGGTGCAAAAAACACAAAAGGACAAGTAGCTGGTAATCTTGGAGACGCTGCAGGGTTTAGCTTTTACCCTACTAAAAACCTTGGGGCTCTAGGGGATGCTGGGGCTATTACAACAAATAACGAGAAATTAGCTACAGTTATTAGGAAACTTAGAAATTATGGATCTTCCTCTAAATATGTAAATGAATACCTTGGTTTTAACTCTAGATTGGATGATCTCCAAGCGGCTTTTTTAAGAATTAAACTACCATTTTTAGATACTGACAATAATAGAAGGCGAGAGATTGCAAAAAAATACCTATCCACTATTAATAATCCTAAAATTAAACTTCCAACTTATAATTTAGACGCATCACATGTATTCCATCTATTTGTTATTCAAGTTTCAAATAGAGAAGAATTCACTAATTATCTTTCTCAAAATAAAATTGGTTTTTTAATTCATTATCCCATTCCTCCTCATCAACAAGAAGCATTAGCTGATTATGCTAAATATAGCTTCCCAGTTACTGAAAAAATTCATCAACAAGTTGTTAGTATACCTATAAGTCCAGTACTTAATAACGATCATATAAAAAAAATAATAGAAGTTTTAAATTCTTATTAATTTGAAAATACCTAAATTATTTAGAGAGAATTTACTGTTAAAGATGACCTCTTTAAATGCTGTCGTGATAGGTATTCGACTGGTAGTTTCTCTTTTTATTCAACGTCTTTTAGCAGAAATGGTTGGGGAAGTGGGTATTTCAAAAATTGGTCAATTACGAAACCTTACTTCACTTTTAACTTCTCTATCAACGGGTGGAATATTTAATGGAGTTACCAAATATGTTTCGGAGTTTAAAGATGATAAAGGACAACTTCAAAAAATGTTTTCAACAGCTTTTGTGTTTACAGCTGTTGGTACCGTTTCTATTTCTATCGTTTTGTTTTTTGGAGCAGCATCAATAAGTAATTATTTATTTGGCTCTTTAGATTTTGAATATTTAATAAAAATTTTAGTGATAGTAGTTCCTTTTATTGCTATTTATCGAGTTTTTAATGGGGTTGTTCATGGCTTATCTCAATATAAGCATTTCGCTAAAATTGATTTAATAGCTTATTTATTAGGGGCTATATTTTTAGTTATTTCATTAATTAAATACAATATAGATGGTGCTTTAGTTGCTATTGCTATAACTCCTATTATCCAATTATTAGTTTTGCTATTTATATTTTTTAAAACACTAAAAGAATATATTCATTTTTCTGAATTATCATTTAAAATACCTTTTGCAAATGAGTTATTAGCTTTCACTTTAATGTCTTTTGTGTCAACTGGGTTATTAAGTTTTGTTGAAATAGATATACGAACTATGATTCGAAATAAAATTACAGAAGCAGATTCAGGTATCTGGACAGCGATGACCTTTATTTCGAAAAATTACATGGTGTTTTCTGCTTCTATATTTACCCTATATGTGATACCGAAATTTGCAAGTATTCACACTCAAAGAGGTTTCACTTCAGAAGTAAAAACCATTTATAAAACATTACTTCCATTATTTGGTATTGGTATGTTGATGGTGTATTTCCTAAGAAATTATGTAATTTTAATTATATATCCAGATTTTACAGCAATGGCTCCATTATTTAAATGGCAATTATCGGCAGATTTTTTTAGATTGGCTACTTTGGTCTTAAGCTATCAATTTATTGCGAAAAAGATGGTTAGAAACTTTATTTTTTCTGAATTACTATCTCTTGCATTGTTTTACTTTATTGCACGTTATTTAATAAATGATTATGGAGTAGAAGGAGTTGTAATAGCGCACCTAATTAGATCAGTTATTATGTTTATAGTAGTGTTTTATTTAGTGTTCCGATATTTTAATAAGCAAAATAAATTAAATAGTAATGACTGAACATAAACATTCATATAGAAATGTTTTAAATGCAACTTCTCTCTTTGGAGGAGTGCAGGTTATTAATATTATTATTTCTTTAATTAGATCAAAAGCAATTGCATTATTAATTGGTCCTTTAGGGATGGGTATCGCTAGTTTATTGGTTTCTACTATGGAATTGATTAATGGTATTACTAATTTAGGACTAGAACGAAGTGCTGTTAAAGAGATCTCCTTAGCTAATAATGATTCAAACACAAAAAGTGTTGCTAAAACCATAAGTGTATTAAAAAAATTGGTTTGGCTAACTATTACTTTAGGGGTAGTTATAATGATTGTAGCATCTCCTTGGTTAAGTGAAATGGCTTTTGGAAATAAAGACCAGACCATTTCTTTTATATGGATTTCAATTGCATTGTTATTTAAGCAATTGTCAAGTAGTCAATTAGCAATTTTACAAGGATTAAGAAAATTACAGTATTTAGCAAAAGCAAATTTATTAGGAAATTTTATTGGGCTTTTGATAACAGTTCCACTGTATTATTTTTTCAGATTAGATGCGATTGTTCCCGCAATTATTATTTCAACTTTTATGAGTTTTATTTTTACGTATTATTTTTCTCAAAAGCTTGAAATTAACAAAGTAAAGATTTCTAGAAAAGAAGCGATTTCTGAAGGAAAAAGCATGATCAATCTTGGTGTAATGTTAAGTTTGAGTAGCATGATTACATTACTAGTCGCATATATTATTAGAATTTATATCCATACAGTGAACGGAGGAGATGAACTAGGTATTAAGGAGGTGGGATTGTATAATGCTGGTTTTTTAATTCTTAATTCATATGTCGGAATTATTTTTAATGCCATGGGAACCGATTACTTTCCAAGGTTATCTGCAATTTCTGAAGAAATAGTTAAGATTAGAAAAACGGTACTAGAACAAGCAGTTATCGCAATTCTATTAATAACACCTATTATAGTCATATTCTTAGCATTTGCACCTTTAATTATCACCATTCTTTATTCCAATGAGTTTTCACCAATCGTGGCCATGGTAAGTTGGGGAATCTTAGGTATGATTTTTAAAGCAGTTTCTTGGTCTATGGGTTATATGATCATTGCAAAAGGAGATTCTAAAGTTTTTATAAAAACAGCAATCGGTTTTAATGCAATTTTATTGATTTTTAATGGTTTAGGTTATTATTATGGAGGTCTTGAAGGTATAGGGTTTAGCTTTTTTATTTATTATATTATTCATTATATCGTTGTTAGAATTATTACTTATTACCGATATGATTTTTATTTTGAAAAAGGTTTCTATAAAATATTTACCTTTACGGTATTATTGTGTTTAATTGCATTCCTAATTACAATGATTGCAAATCCAATGTTGAAATATTGCTTAATGGTTTTTGTAATTATTGTTTCCTCTAGTTATTCCTATAAACAATTAGATAAAAAAATTGCTATTAGAGAATATTTAAAAGATACTTTTAAAAGAAAAAAATGATTAATTTTTTAAAAATTTGTTATAGAAAACTTAAAAAGAAGCATCAATTCTTTTGGTCTGTTAATTGGATAAAAACGTATTATTTTAATTACAAGAAATTTCCATATACTGTTGCAAAAAAATTGCCAGTATTTTTTTATGGAAAAGTCAAATTCACTAATATAAGTGGCGAAATAATAATTGATGCTCCAATTAAAAAAGCGATGATTGGCTTTGGCCAAACGTTTGAGTTTCCAACGACATCAAAAGGAACTTCAGAAATATCATTAAAGGGCACCATTTTTTTTAAAGGTCACGTTCAAATTGGAAAGGATGTGTGTTTGTTAATTGATAAAGGAGCTTATTTTGAAATGGGTCATTTCTCTTGTTTAGGATCTTCTGTTTTATTGATTTGTAAAAATAAAATTGTTTTAGGAAGTAATGTTCGGGTAGGTTTTCAGGTTCAATTTATAGACACTTCTATACATCAGCTTATAGATTTATCAACTAATGAAAAACTACCTTTAAATGGATCTATCCTTTTGGATGATTATAATTGGGTTGGAAATAGGACTACTATAATGAAAAACACTCAGACACCTGTTAATTGTATTATCGCTTCCAATTCATTGATTAATAAAGATTATACCACTTTAGGTGAAAATATTTTAATAGGAGGGATTCCGGCAAAATTATTAAAAGAAAATATTTCTAGAGATTGGGAAGGGGAAAGAGAAAATTTGGAAAGAAATTTAATTATATATTAATTTCCATTCCAAATGTCTAAATACTTCTGAGCATTGTTTTTATAATGATGTTCTTTTTCTATAAATTCTCTAGCATTTTTGCCGATTTCGATTATTAAATCTGGATTTAGTATCAATTCTTCAAGTGAGGATGCGATATTTTGAGCATTGGGAAGTGCGTTAATTGCTACTTTGTTTTTTAATTGATAATAGTTGTTAAATTCTTCTTCAGCTCCTGTAAAAACGACTTTCCCTTTAGCCATAGCTTCTAATGCATTGTAACCTTGATCGTAAGCTAAAACTTGATCTAAAACAATATGTGCTTTATTATACGTTTTTATATACTTCTTATAAGGCAAGTTTTCAACTGTTTTTATTTCCACTTTATTTGGATATTTATTTTGAATAATCTCTAAGGCTTCTTCAAAATAATCGCTTCCTTTTTTATAATAATTAGCTCTGTTAATACCGTGAAAAATAATTACTTTATCATTGATTTTCAGCGGTGTAAACTTTAATAGTTGAGTGTTAATTGGGTTGGGAATTAACCCTAGGTAATGTGAATTTCCATCTAAAGGAATATGATAATCTAAATCTGAAGCAATAACTCCTTCTACATTTTTAAAAACGAATTCATGAAGCGATTTGTAATCATGTTCTAAATATTTTAGAATAGGAGCAAAGCTTTTTTTCGAAGCTTTTCCATTAAAATAGGGTTCGAGTATAGAATATTTTGGTTTTTTATCAAAGGAATGTTTTACACTAATATAATCAGTACCACAGGATAATAAGAAAAGTTTTTTATTGTGTTTTTTTAAAAAGGATATAAACTCTTTTTCAAGTTTTGATGTAACCCCAATAGGACTTTCATTAATTAACTGCACTACATCAAAACCTTTTAGTGTTTCTTGATGACTAAAAAATTGATTTTTAATAGAGATTGAAGTGATATCAATTTTTAAAAGTTTATAAATTAATACTTTTAATTTTTTAGCAAAACCATTATTGAATTTTCTATTGAGTTTTATATCAACAGGATAGTTTTTAAAATGATCACCAGTTGCTATAATGGTAACTTGATGTCCAAGTTCATTCAATCCTTCTTTTAAAGAATTATGCAATCTACTGTATTCTCCAACTAATAGAATCTTCATTTTTATGGTATAATTTGACGAATCAAATCGAGTTTAAAAATACAATAATTAATGACCGAAAATAGAAACGATAAAAAAATTAAAATTTGTATTGTTACTATTTCATTATCCAAAGGAGGAGCAGAACGGTCTACTGCGCTATTATCAAGAATCCTTCATTACGAAGGATTTGAGGTTTTTCTGGTCACTTTAAATGATGCCATCGATTATCCATACGCAGGAAATTTAATTAATCTTGGATTAAATAAACCAAAAAATGAAACCATTTTTAGTCGGTTTTCTAGGTTTGTAAAATTCAGGAAACTTATTAAGAAGGAAAAATTTGACTTTATTATTGATAATCGAAGCCGTCAATTTGCTCTGAAAGAATTATTTTATTTGTACTATGTATACAAAGGCAATAACATATTATATGTGGTTAGAAGCTTTAATCTCTCACAATATTTACCTGATAATAAGTACGTTATAAGTGAAATGATACGTTCTTGTAAAGGAATTGTGGGTGTTTCTAAATTAATTGCTGCCACCATAAATAAAAGATACCATACCAATAAAGCGCTAGCTATTTACAATCCCATTGCAGAATTTGATAAAAGTAGTGAGCAGATTGTTCAAGATAACTACATTTTATATTTAGGTAGAATTGATGAGGCAGTAAAAAATTTAAGTTTGTTATTAGTTGCTTATAAAAATTCGGTATTGCCTGATCATAATATCAAATTAAAAATTTTAGGGGACGGGCCTGATAAACATTGGTTAGTACAAAAAATTAAAGCGTTGAAATTAATGGAACTAGTGGAGGTACTTCCATTTACTCCCAATGTGTATCCCTACTTAAAAAATGCTAAGTTTTTAACATTAACCAGTAGGTATGAGGGCTTCCCAAGAGTGCTTATTGAATCCCTGTCTGCGAATACTCCAGTAATCTCAGTTGACTGTGAAAGTGGCCCAAATGAAATTATTAATCATGAAAATAATGGCTTGCTGGTAGAAAATTTTAATGATCATAAACTATCGCAGGCATACAATCGTTTTGTTTTAGAAGAAGAGTTGTATCTTCACTGTAAACAAAATGCTGAAAAAAGTATTGAACACCTAAAAATTGAAAATATTGCAGCGCAATGGACTAATTATTTAAAGAATGAATTATCGTAATTTAGAAGAAATAACACTTACTGATATACCAACAATCACGGATACCCGTGGAAATTTAGCAGTCATTGAAAAAGACTGTCTATCGTACCCAATAAAGAGAGTTTATTATTTGTTTGATGTACCAAGTGACTCCTACCGGGGAGGACATGCTCATAAAGAACAATTAGAGTTTTTAATTGCATTGAGTGGTAGTTTTAATGTAACGCTGGACAATGGTTTTCAAAAAAAATCTTTTTTATTAAACAAACCAAATAAAGGCTTGTTGTTACCCACTGGAATATGGAGAGAACTAGAGGATTTTTCTTCTGGAGCTGTCTGTTTGGTGTTGTCTTCTGGAGAATTTGATGAAGGCGATTATATCAGAAATTATCAGGATTTTAGGAACCTAAAAGGAGCTTAATCGATATCCAACTTGCTCCATTTTATTTTTTAAATTCAATAATAGGCGTAAACAAATTGTGGGCAACCTTAAGAGTAATCGTTGTTTTGAGTTTAAATTTCTGACATTTAATTTCTCAACATATTTTTTGAATGAATCGTTATCATTTGAGATTTTGTGTTGTATGGCAAACGAATAACGATTCAAATCTAAATATTTTTTGAGATAGCTATTTTTTTTTGAGTCATTTTCATAGTTGTCTACATCCATATAGGTTCTTTTTAGTGTTGGCGTGTTTGAAATCCTATTGGAACCATCTAAATTATGAGTCGCCGTGATGTTATTTGAAAATATTAGCGATGACTTTAAAGCCGCTCTTATCCAAAGGTCAGTATCTTCACCAGCTCCATGTGTTATCAAAACATCAAAACCGTTGAGGGCTAATAAAAAATCTTTTTTCATACACACAGCAGAGGTCCAAGCAAGCGAATCTATGAGGCTATATTTAAAATAATTATCTATTTTTCCAGACCATTCCTTTCCTTTAACTAAAATTGGAGAATTCATGGGACTTTTGAAATTACTATGAAATCTTTTTTCGTAGGCAGCTGCATACCAAGCTTCCTTAGGGAATTTTTTAATTAAATGATGAAGGGTCTCCAAATGATTTGGATACCAATAATCATCGGCATCTAAAAAAACGATATGCTTTGCCGCAGCCTTTGCGATCCCGTAGTTTCTAGTTTTTGAAACCCCCTCGTTTTGTTTTTTAAAAATTTGAATACGATCGTCCTTAATATTGCTAGCTTTCTTCAAACTAGCGTCCGTTGAACCATCATCAACTAGAATTATCTCATAATCTGAGTAGGTTTGATTTAAAACGCTTTTGATTGTAGTTTCAATATCCTTTTCTTTATTATAAATTGGTATTATTACAGAAAACCTAGGCATTTAATTTTTATTTTTTTTTAATTCGATAAGATAGTTGAGTCGATATAAATCAAATAAAAACATCGATGGATGATTTGATAGAAGATTGGATTCTATAACTTTATAAAATTGATTTAATACTACATTAACCATAGTAATTAATTTCCATTTTTTTAATTTTTGATAACTTTTTTGAAGGGGGCGTATATCTTTTTCTATTTGACTATTTTTTTCGAGTAAATAAGTTGATTTTACGGCTTGTAACGATTTATTTAGAAAAGCACTATTTTTTTCAAGTCCTAAATGATATACAGGATTGTCTATATGTTTGACTTTAACTCTGTTCTTTTGTAAATTTCCAGAAAATAAAATATCCAGACCGTAGGTGTTGGCGGTAGAGGTATTATTTTTAAAGAACACTTCTTTGTCAATTAATAAGCTAGAAGAAACAATAGAATACGAGTTTTTATTCCTCTCCTTAACACTTTTAGTTTCTCTTTTATGGCCATATTTCCATCTCAATATAAGGTCTTTACTTGGTTTTTCTAACTTATAACAAACTCCCCCAAAAATAATTTTAGGGTTTTTTATTTTATGCAATTCAAATCTGTTAATAAAATCATCATACTTTGGTAACACATCTGCATCTAAAAATAATAATAATTCATAGGATGCTTTTGAAGCTAAAAAATTTCTACTTGCCGTTCTGCCTATATTTTTTTGATTTTTTTGTAAGTCACAAAATTCTAATTGATTGATTCGCTCGTTGTCAATACTAATTTTTAAATCTGTAGAACAATCATCCAAGACTAGAATTTCAAAAGGAATTTTAGCTTTTGTAGCTTGTTGGTGAACACCTTTAACTAGCGCTACAATTGAATGGTTATATGTTGGTATTAAAATTGAAAGCATATTTACAAAGGCTAATTTACAATTTATAATAAAGTCTTTATATATTAGAATGAAAAATAACTATATTGGTTAAAATATTCCTATAAATGTGTGCTAACTATTTACGTGTCTTTATTTTTTTATTTTTTGGGGTATTGAATAATGTGTATTCACAAAATGAAAGCTGGTTTTATATCAGAGCAACTTCGGATTCTTTTGCACCCAAATTTGATAGATTCAATGATTTATTAACCTATCGAGGAGACAATGAAAATTTAAAAAAAATATTTGCGGACTATACAATTTCAGAATTCAAAAAAACCTATAAAAATGCCAAAAAATCAAACCTCAAAAGAACTTTTTTCGTAGTAGTAAACGATGAACAGTTATTGGAAGATTTATTAATTAATGCTTCAGAAAATTTTGATTTTGGAGAAATTATCCATGAAACAGACAAAAAAATATTCGAACCTAATGACTACGGTTTAACAAGTACAATTGCTACTAATAAAGGTTTAGCGATTAATTTAGATTATTATGATTTTGTGGGAGCCCCACAAGCTTGGTATTATACCACTGGATCTAAAGATATAATTATTGGTTTGTCTGATGGACAGGTAGAAATCACCGATAATGATTTTTCTGGAAAGACGACTGTTATAAAAAAATCATCCAAAGCGAAAGGGCATGGATCGGGGGTTGCCTCTATTGCTGCTGGTCAGGGAAATAATGCCTATGGCACCACAGGTATTTGTTATGATTGCAGTATTTATACAACCCATTATTACGATGCAAAAAATTTAAAACAACTTCTAGAATTATCAGCGATGGGAGTGAAAGTAATTAATTGTAGTTGGGCCTTAACTTCTTATTATCAAACTGCGCAAGATGCTATTGATGAAATGTTTGAAAACGGCACCATTCTAGTAGCTGCTGCTGGAAATCAAGATTGGTCAAAAAGTAGAGGAGAAGTCCTGTATTTTCCCTCCTCGTACGACAATGTAATTTCGGTCTCCTCTGTAATGCATCGGTTCAATTCAGTTAAAGAGAATATCTTGATGAGTGAAAAGGGAAATCCTTACGCTGCCAATATTAAAAATTATGTAGGGAGAACCGTAGGTTTTAAGGACAACGATACCTTAAAAAAACATCATATATGGCCTGTTTCTGTTACCACATTAAATACAGCGGTTGATATTTTAGCTCCCTCAGTTGATCTTTTTCGGTATTCTCAATTTGCAACATTAGGAAAGGAAATGTATACTTTGGAAGCTTCTTCTTCTACAGCGCCCTTTGTATCAGGAACCATTGGTTTAATGCTTTCATTAAATCCTTGTTTGCCTATTGATGAGGTGGAAACAATATTGAAATTCTCAGCGACTAATATAGACCATATTGAAGCTAATTATCCTTATAAAGGAAATTATGGAGCTGGGTCTTTGCATACTGGACGGGCTGTAAAAATGGTTTACGATTTGTATACAGCATCAGAAACGGCTTTCATTGAAAATCAAAAATTTTCAAGATGGAACTTTAAATTAACTTCTTTGTCTGAAAATGTTTTAATTCAAAATCAACAATTTTCAGAAGATGTCGTTTTTAAATTAAAAGCGAAAAATAAGATTGTGATAGGAGAAAATACCATCATAAAACCGAATAAAAATGGGTCTATAATTTTAAAAATTGATGCTACTATTGAAAAACAATGTGATCTGGTTTTAAGGGAAGACTTTCCAAATAATAAATACTACCACTCAAATAATTAATCCTAAACCGTTTTCTGAACAACTTCAAATAACTGGCTATTTTCACATTTCAGTGTTTTTGAAGGATACTTTAATAATAAAGCATAATCATGAGTAGCCATTAATATGGTGTTTCCTTGTTTGCTGATTTCTTGGAGAACTTCCATAACTTCTACACTGGTTTGTGGATCTAGGTTACCAGTAGGCTCATCTGCTAGAATTAACTCAGGACTATTTAATAAAGCTCTTGCTATCGCAATGCGTTGTTGTTCTCCACCAGATAATTGAAATGGAAATTTCGAAGCTTGATTCATCATTCCTACTTTTTCTAAAGCTTCATGGATTCTATTATCCATTTTCTTTTTGTCTTTCCAGCCAGTAGCTGTTAAAACGAAAATTAAATTATGATGTACCGTTCTGTCGTTTAGTAATTTAAAATCTTGGAAAACAACACCTAATTTTCTTCGTAAAAAAGGGATGTCACTTTCCTTTAAAGATGGTAAGTCATAACCGACAATAGCACCTTCTCCTTTAGTTAATGGTAAATCACCATAAAGAGTTTTCATAAAACTACTTTTCCCAGTTCCTGTTTTCCCTATTAAATAAACAAATTCTCCTTTGTCTATGGAAATATTTACATCGGATAATATTAAATTATCTCGCTGAAAAATAGAAGCATTATGGAGGTGTAAAACAGATTGGGACATGATTTTATAAATTATTTTAAAAGAAAAAATTAATTATCAATCTTAGATTTTAATAAATCAATTTCTTTTTGTTGTTGAATCGTAAAAAGCGTCAGTTCTTCAATTTTCTCTAACAAAAGTAAGTTCATTTCTTTCAATGATAAGCCATTTTCTTTAATTTCTTGTGCAGATGGAATCTTTGGTAAATGATGATTTTTCTTGATATAAGTTTCAATTTCATAAATAGTTGAAAATTCATATGCTGGATTTAAAGCTGAAAATGAATTGTAATATTTGTCAAAAACAAAATCAGGTGCAATAGCTCCATTTAAATCTACAATAACTTCTTGTGTATGTATTTTTCCTTTTACCGTTAATAATTCATCTGGTGTGTTGGTGCCAATACCAATTTTGCCATTTTCACTATAGATGTTTTTTAATTGATTTCTTTGTGCTGTCATGGTAATAGTTAGCGCTAAAAGACAATAAAAAAGTATATTTTTCATAAGAATTGTATTGAATTTATTTTATTGGTTTAAAAATAAGTAATTTATTTTAGAACATGGCTTTAGTAAAATTTTAGATGCCAAAAACATACTTATCCTATTATTGCTTCGTTATAAGTTATGTTTAGGGTTTTAATTAAATTAAAGTCATGTTGATGAACGAATAGTTCTATCTTAATAAATCTTGAATAATTTATTTTTAATACTTTTTTTATTAAGCTTCTTACGTTGATAAAATTATATATTTATATTTCCAAAAAATAAAATTTAATGTTTCAAAAAAAACTAGTTATCATTTTTATATTTTTCCTTACAATTCATTCATTCTCGCAGCAAACAGAAATATATACGAATGATTTAGTTGACTTTAATAGTGCTTATGAACTATATAGCAATCAACAATATTTAGCTGCTCAAACGTTATTTTTAGAGGTGATTAAAAAACCTACTACTAAAAATATAAAAAGTAATTGTTCTTATTACATCGCAATTATAGCTATTAAGTTGAATCAACAAAATGCAGATTATTTAATGGAACAATTTGTTGAGGAACATCCAACAAGTATTAAAATAAATAGCGCTTATATCAATGTTGCAGATTATTATTTTGGAAATAGCAAATTCTCACAAGCAAGGAAATGGTACAATAAAGTTGATGAATTTAGTTTGAGTGTTAAAGAAAAAGAAAAATTTTATTTTAATAATGCTTATGCCTTTTTTAAAACTAAACAAAACGCAGAGGCTAAAAAATATTTTAATAGGTTAAGTACCTCTGAGAAATATGGTTCCCAAGCAAAGTATTATTTAGGTTATATAGCCTATGAAGGAGATCAATATGAGGAAGCTAACGATTTATTTGAAGCGGTAAAAGACGAAAAGCGGTATGCTAAAGACATGTCGTATTATCAAGCTGATATGAATTTTAAGTTGGCTAAGTTTCAAGAAGCAATTAAATTAGGATTAGAACAATACGATCGATCTAGTCCTAGAGAAAAAAGTGAGTTATCTAAAATAATTGGAGAGAGTTATTTTAATCTTGAGAATTATAAAGAAGCAGTTTTGTATTTACAGTCATACAAAGGAAAAAAAGGAAAATGGAACAATACAGATTATTATCAATTGGGTTATGCTTATTACAAACAGCGTAATTACCAAATGGCAATCAATGAATTTAATAAAATTATAGATGGAAAAAATGCAGTTGCTCAAAATGCGTTTTACCATTTAGCAGATTCTTATATAAAGTTAGATCAAAAACAACAAGCTTTAAATGCATTTAAAAGTGCTTCAGAAATGGACTTTAGTCTAGAGATTAAAGAAGATGCTTGGCTTAACTATGCGAAATTGAGTTATCAAATTGGTAACAGTTATCAAAGTGCTCCAAAAGTATTATTGTCATTTATGAAAGTTTATCCTAATAATGAAAATAATACAGAACTAAAAGATTTATTAATCGACTCCTATATTACTTCTAAAGATTATCAATCTGCTTTAGATTTATTAGTGAATAATAAATCGTTTGAAAACAAATTAGCATATCAAAAGGTGACATTTTTTAGAGGTCTAGAATTATATTCTGAAGGGAACTATCGAGATGGAATAGAACTATTTAATAAATCTTTATCGGAACCCAGAGATGCTATTTTTACTGCTAGAGCCACTTTCTGGAAAGCAGAATGTGATTATCAACTTTCAAATTTTGAGCAGTCCTTAATAGGTTACAAACAATTTCTACAGTTGCCAAATTCAAATAAAACTCCCGAAAAAAGTAATTTAGACTATAACTTAGCTTACAATTATTTTAAGCTAAAAAACTATACAGAAGCAATAAAAAGTTTTAATACATACGTTTCTGGAAATAATATAAATGCTTCACAAAAAAAAGACGCTTATGTTAGATTAGGCGATAGTTATTTTGTGACTAGTGCTTACTGGCCTGCGCTAGAAAATTATAACAATGCTATTGAGGCTGGAGCTTTAGATCAAGATTATGCTCATTTTCAAAAAGCCATCAGTTATGGGTTTATTGATAGAATTGCTCAAAAAATTGAAGAATTAAAAGATTTTCCAAACAAATTTCCAAAATCGATGTATCGAGATGATGCTTTTTATGAATTAGGGAACACCTACGTCTCCCAGGAGAATTATAAGGATGCAATGATTGCCTATAATAAGTTAATCCGCGATTTGCCTAATAGTAGTTATGTACCTAAAACATTGCTTAAAAAAGCCTTGATTTTAGAAAATACAGGAAAAAGTAATGAAGCATTAACCATTTTTAAAAGAGTAGCGAATGATTTTCCTTCTTCAGAAGAAGCAGTTCAAGCAGTTACTTCTGCTAAAATTATTTATATAGACCAAGGACGTGTAAACGATTATGCAGCATGGATTAGTAGATTAGATTTTGTTGATATTGAAAATTCAGAGATTGATGATGCTACTTTTCAAGCAGCTGAAAATCCTTATTTAGAAAATAAACCTAGTCAAGCAATTAGTCGATTTGAAGATTATATAAATCAATTTCCAAACGGAAAACACATATTAAAAACTCATTTTTATTTAGCACAATTATATTTTTCAGATGAAAAAATGGAAGATGCTATTATACATTATCAGTTTGTAGTTGATAAAGATCGTAATGATTTTACTGAACAGGCATTGGCTAGAATATCACAATTATATTTAGAGCAAAAAGATTATAAAATTTCACTACCATATTTAATACGACTTGAAACGGAAGCTGATTTTCCTCAAAATATTATTTTTGCTCAGTCCAATGCAATGAAAGCTAGTTATGAATTGGAAAAATATCATGAAGCAGTAATTTTTGCTGATAAAGTATTACAAAACGAAAAGATAGGAAATTCAGTTAAAAGTGATGCTCAATTTATTATCGCTCGATCAGCAATGAAAACGGAAGACGAAAACAAAGCAAAAGATGCATATGCAGAAGTCTTAAAAATAGCAACAGGAAAATTAGCCGCAGAAGCTTTATACTATGACGCATATTTTAAAAACAAATCCGGACAGTTTAAAGCTTCCAACGAAAGCATACAACTACTAGCAAAAGAATATGCAGGATATAAATATTTTGGTGCTAAAGGCTTGGTGTTAATGGCTAAGAATTTCTACCAGTTAAATGATGCTTTTCAAGCAACTTATATTTTAGAAAGTGTAATTAAAAATTTTGAAGATTATCCAGACATTATTGATGAAGCAACATCTGAATTATCCATAGTAAAAAGTGAACAAGCCAAAACCAATGACTCTATTGAGTTAGAAGAAAAAAACTAATTGATAGTTGTCAAAACAAACTCATTTTACAAATTGAAAAATCAATTCATTAATATGCTAAATCAAAGCTTAAGAATAAGATTATTAGTTCTAGGATTACTCATTTTAAGTGTTAATATTATTTCTGCACAAGAAGATGATAATTTGGGTACAGAAGTAGTGAATATTATCAAACCATATAATCCAACCATTTCAGATGCTTTTAAAGTAAAAGAAAATCCTTTGATAAAGGATTCCATTATGACTAAAAAGAAAGAATTGAACTATACTATTTTTTCAGTTCCTGTTGCATCTACCTTCACACCAGCAAAAGGAAAATCAACTTCAATCGAAAAAATAAAACCGCTAATACAATACGATAACTATGCAATTTTAGGAATAGGGAACTACACGAATATAGTAGCAGAATTCTATAGTAATTTTGAAATTAATAGTATTAATAATATTGGTTTGTCTTTTAAACATAACTCTTCACAAGGTGGTATAAAAAATCTCCTTTTAGATGATAATTTTCACGATACGCAATTGGAGGGTAATTTTACCAGTAGGCAAAAAGATCTTAATTATGATATTAGTGCAGGTATCAAACATCAACTTTTTAATTGGTACGGTTTAAATAATTTATACAACACAGCCCCGTCGCAAATTATTAATTCAATAGCCTCTAGACATTCTTATTTTAGTAGTTTTGCCGAGGGAAGCCTTGTGGTAGAAGATTCATATTTTGAAAAAGGTACTGCTAGTATCAGGTATTTAGGAGATAGTTTTTCATCTTCTGAATTTAATATTAAAGTAAAACCAGATTTTGGCTTTGATGCAATAGATTTTCCACTTAAAATTGGAGTTGATATAGATTACCTAATTGGAAATTTTGAAAGAAATTATTCAGATACATCCGCTATAAAATATAGTTTTTTAAATGCTGGAATTATTCCTTCTTATGAATATAGAACTGAAGATTTGGTCCTTTCTTTAGGTATTGCTGCTTATATGTCATTAAATGCTGAAAAAAATAAAACTAATTTTTATACATATCCAAAAATTGAAGCATCTTACCGTTTAGTCGATGAATTATTAATTGTTTACGGAGGAATTGATGGGGGTCTAGATCAAAACTCTTATTATAATTTTACAGAAGAAAATCCTTTTGTTTCACCAACCTTGTTCATACAACCAACAAGTAATCTATATAATGGTTTCGCAGGCTTAAAAGGAAAACTAACCAATGCTATTGCATATAATATAAGAGCATCTTATTCTAAAGAAGACGATAAAACATTGTTTAATTCTAATGTTTACAAGGGACAAGATTTAACTTTAGAAGGATACGAATATGGTAATTCTTTTACCGTTATTTATGATGATATTAAAACTATTTCCTTTTTTGGAGAATTGATTTTTGAGGTTTCAACTAATTTTAATTTAGGAATAAATGGAACTTACAATAGCTATGATACTAGATACGAAATAGAAGCTTGGAACCTTCCATCCATTCAGGCTACATTATTTACAAGCTTTAATATTACTGAAAAACTCTATGGAGGAGCTTCTTTGTTTTTTGTTGGAGAGCGTAAGGATTTGTTTAGCTCATCTATTGGAGGTTTACCAGATAATGTGAAAACTTTAGCTAGTTATTTTGATGCAAATACTCATATCGGATATCGGTTTAATAAACAATTGTCAATCTTTGTTAGGGGGAGTAATCTTTTTGGAGAAAACTATCAAAAATGGATAAATTATAAGGTGCAAGGAATTCAAGGAATGTTAGGTGCTTCTTATAAATTTGACTGGTAAGGCTAAAAGCCTATTTATTCTTTATTTTAATGATTTTTAACTTATCTAATACGCACATAATTGAATACGTAATGTCAATTTCATGCCAACGTACTCCACCGAAATTTGCACGACTTCCGTGTTTATGATGATTGTTATGGTAACCTTCACCCATCATTAAAAAATCGAAAGGGAATAAATTTTTAGAGGTGTCATTTACTTTAAAATTCACATAACCATACACATGCGCAAACCAATTAATAATCATACCATGTATAGGAGCCATTAAAAAAACAATTGGTAAAAATAACCATTGCCACCAGGCATCGGCAAAAAAATAAAAGAATAATACGTAAGCTCCTCCCCAAGCAATTCTTGAAAAAATTGAACTTGCAAAATTATCAAAGACTTCCCATTGTGGAACGTTTTTAGTGAATTTTTCAGCTATTATTATTCTTTTTTTATTAATATCTTGGTAGATGTTTTTAGTTCTCCACATCATTGCTAAAGGATTTTTATCAAATTTTGGAGAGTGAGGGTCTTCCTTAGTATCTGTATATGCATGGTGCATTCTATGCATAATACCATACCCATAAGCACTTAAATAATTGGAGCCTTGAGTAAGCCATGTAAATATGAAACAAATTTTTTCCAACAGTGGCGACATTGTAAATGTTTGGTGGGCAGCATAACGATGAAGAAAAAAGGTTTGAAAGAACAAACCTGAATACCAAAGGAATATCATAAAAATTAAAATGGTCATATAGATTATCTTTTTAACAAATTTCGATAATTATGATAAGATATGAAATGAACCTATGTTAAGTAATTTTTTTCCTGATTCTACTGAGTGACTGAGGTGTAACACCTATATAAGATGCAATGTATTTTAATGGTATTTCTTTAATCAAATTTGGGCGTTCCGTAAATAAGTTAAAATAACGTTTTTCAGCAGAATCATTTAATAAAGATAAAGCTCTATTTGATTTTATAATAAATAAGCGTTCCGCTACCAGACGACCAATTAAATTTCCAATTTTCGTATGTTTATATACCTTTTGTAAATCGGAATATGTAATACTCAACAAACTTGTTTCAACTAGTGTTTCTAATTTATATAGTGAAGGAGCTTGAGTTAAAAATGAACTGTATGCACTTATGAATTCGTTCTCAAAACTGAACCCATAAGTAATTTCATCTGCTTCTTCTTTTTTGGGAATTAATAATCTAACAATTCCTTTTTCTATAAACGAAATATGATTTTCTACTTCACCTATTTCTGTAATTATAGATTTTTTTGGATAACTATTTTTATGAAGTTTTGATGAGAAAAAACTCCAATCTTCATCGTTAATTTCGGTAATGCTTTTTATGTATTTTCTGATTTTATCCAAATCATTTATTTTGAAGTGAAAGTATAAAAAAGGATTAGCTTGAAGAAATGTTTTCGTAACAGTTATGTTTTTTTCTTTATTTTTACTTTTAATTAATATAAAAAAATGAAAAAAACTCTATTTTTATCCGCTATCATTTTAATATTATCTTGTTCTTCAGAAAAAATAAAAATAGATTTATTAGTTAAAAATGCCAATATTTATACAGTTAATGACAGTTTTGAGATTGTTGAAGCTTTTGTTGTAAACAAGGGAAAAATTGTTGCGGTAGGTTTACTTAATGATTTAGAAACAACCTATAAACCAACCAGTTTATTTGATGCTCAAGGAAAAACAATTATTCCTGGATTAATTGATGCTCATGCGCATTTACTTAATTTAGGGATATCTATGCAACAAGTTGATCTAGTTGGTTCCGAAAGCTATCAAGAAGTATTAAAAAGAGTCATTACTTTTCAGGAAAATAATAACAGTGATTATATAATAGGTAGAGGTTGGGATCAAAACGATTGGGAAGTAAAAGAATTTCCAACCAAAAAAGAATTGGATTTTATATTTCCGAATACTCCCGTTTCACTCACTAGAATTGATGGTCATGCCATGATTGTTAATAGTAAGGCTATAGAAATGGCAGGAATAACAAAGAATACTAAAATTGCTGGTGGAGAGGTCATTTTAAAGAATGACGAACCAAGCGGTATTCTAATTGATACTCCTATGGGATTGGTTTGGAATACATATCCTGAAAAAGATAAAGCATATTACATAAAGGCATTAAAGGATGCAGAAAAGAAATGTTTAGAATTTGGCCTCACTACCATTGATGAAGCAGGCACTAATCGTTTTGTAATTGACTTAGTAGATTCTTTACAGCAAGCAGGTGAAATGTCAATTCGTATGTATGCTATGATAACAAAAGATACATCAAATTTGGAATATTATTTGAATAAAGGAATCGTTAAAACGGATCGGTTAAATCTTCGGTCGGTAAAAGTTTGGGCAGATGGTGCTTTAGGATCAAGAGGTGCGGCAATGAAAGACGAATATAGCGATCAACCAGGAAAACATGGTGCTATGATTACCGGTGAAGCTGAATTGACTTCTTTAGCAAAAAGAATTGTAAATGCAGGTTATCAAATGAATACTCATGCAATTGGAGATTCTGCCAATATTTCGGTATTAAGAGTATATACAGAAATACTTAAAAATGAAGAGGATCCTAGATGGAGAGTTGAGCATGCTCAAATAGTTTCAAACTCAGATTTTAATTATTTTTCAAATAAAATACTGCCATCCATACAGCCCACTCACGCTACAAGTGATATGTATTGGGCAGAAGATAGAGTTGGTAAAGAACGTATTAAAGGAGCATATTCCTATAAAACTTTATTAGAAAAATCTGGCTTAGTAGTTTTAGGTACAGATTTTCCTGTAGAAAAAGTCAATCCAATGTATACGTTTTATGCAGCTGTTGCTCGTAAAGATTTAGATAATTATCCTGAAGGAGGTTATAGAATTGATGAAGGTCTTACAAGGGAAGAAACCCTAAAAGGGATGACAATCTGGGCTGCTTATTCAAATTTTGAAGAGGATGAGAAAGGAAGTATTGAAATTGGAAAGTTTGCGGATTTTACGGTTTTAGAAAAAAATATTATGGAGATTCCTATAAATGAGATTCCTTCAGTGAAAGTTCATGCTACTTTTATCAATGGTGAAATGGTTTTTAATCATGGTTTAGGTGAAATAAATTAATGATGGTTTTTGATTTTTTGAAAAAGTGTTTATTTTCCTCCTTTAGCCTGAAGATCTTCAATGCAAAGTGAACCTAAACTCGGAACATTTATTCTATTTCTAAAACTACCAGGTAAGTTAGTTTCAAAATACATTAAACAATCTTCAACTTTGCAATGTTTTCTATGAGCTAAATCTTCGTGTTCTGAATGTATATCATCTTCTTGAATGTTCACCAATCCAAATAAGTGTCCAATTTCGTGTTGAAGTGTAGTCTCCTCAAGTACATACAAATCTGAGTTTTGTGAAATACTCACCTCTCTAATGGTTTGCTGGTATATCACTACCGAAGTGTTTCTGTAGGCAGTACCTAAAGTCACGGATATTTCTGAATCTGTTGAAGCTTTAGCGTGGCTAAAATAAATAAATATAGCAATGTCATCCGCAACTGTATAATGAATCCTTTGTTCGTCTTCAATTTTTCTAATATCATCAATGGTTTGGCTCTCTACAAATGGAGTGATGATTTCAGTTTCCACAAAAACAATTCCTCCAGGTTTATTGATGCGACTTTCTAAAAAGCTTTTAAAATCATCTATCGCTTCTTGACTTGGTCTGAAACCGATTGTGAAAGCAAGTTCTAGGGTTAAACTTGAGTAAGTGTTTTGAGAAAGTAAATCGGCAGCAGAAGTTCCAAGTGGCTTTAGATTTTCTGATTTAGCTTCATCTATTAATGGAGTTGATTCATCATCCTTTTTACACGAAATAATTATTAAAAATGTAAAAATGAAAAAAAAATGATTAATTTTTATAATCTTCATATTTTTGATTGGTATGTTTGCAAACATAACTTAATGTTGATAATGAATAAAATTAGCGCTTTCTTATTAACGGTGTTTTTAGGATTATATTTCTCGGTAGCTGCACAAATAGATGTTTATCAAGATGATATAATCAGCCTTTTAAATTGCAACGGAACTATTCAAAAATATGATTTTGAATATGAAAAAACACTTGTTTCTTTAAGGGTCCGCGTAGCTGCTAAAGATACTCCAAACTCCTTTTGGGAAAAATTTAGAGAAGGAAAAAAAGAAAGTATCCAGGAACTGATCTCAATCTTAGCTTTTGCTTATAGAAAAAACTATTCCTACCCAGAAATTAAAGAATTATTAAATTATTGTAAAACTTCTGTTGCTCAGGAGCAACTTGAGAATGAAAAAGAAGTTACCAATGAAGAACTTAAAAAAATTGAAGTCTATAATACAAGTAAAATTGCTAAAACGGTACTAGCAAAAAAAGAAGTCTTAGCAGCAGATATTAAAAGCATTGTTGATGAATGGAAAAGAGAATTATTCGTTAAGGGTCTAGGAGCAATGGTTAAAGCTGGTTATACTAAATAAGTGTAAGCTTAGCTAAATAATCAAAATTCTCACCTTCTCCTAAAATCTCAAACGATAAGCCATTGTCCAAACAAGCATCTTTAAAAGTTTGTGGATCTAAATACAACCAATCAAAAGGTTCACTTGCCCATTCTTTATAATAAACAGTAAATTTTAATTCACCATAATAATTATCTGGAGGTACCATAATACTTCCTTCTTCATCACCACTATCATACATATAGCGTAAATCACTTGAATCAATAATTATTTGTCCTTTTGGATTTAAAAGTGATTTTAAATGCTGAAGGTAGACATCTGTATGTTCTAATTTTTTAAAAATTCCAGTACCATTCATCAATAATAAAATGGTATCAAATTTTTGATCTTTTAACTGAAGTAAATCTATTTCTTTTGTGTTTTTCAAACCTCTTAAGTTACATACTTCTATAGCCCCACCAGAAGTATCAATTGCCATAACATCTAATCCAGATTCTTGAAGATGTAAAGAAATGCTACCTGCACCACAACCTACATCCAATACTTTTCCGCTAACATTACTTAAGGCCAATTGTTCTAATGGAGGCATTTCAGAATAACTTCTAAAAAGATAGGGGATTGGTAAAATATCTTCTTCACTAATATTAGTCTCGGTGTATAAATCATCTGTGTAATTATCGTATTGATAATCTAACAATGCTTTTCCAAATAAATCAGTCATAAACTTTTAATTTAATAATGTATTAATATTAGCTTGTAAAATACTGCAACAATTTTAGTATTTTTGGGGTTCATGGAGAATATATTAAAACAGCTTCCAAAGAAAGCCAAAGATAAGGAGAAGGAGAATAGAAAGTTATTTAAAAAGCTTCGAAAGAAGCCGCCAAATAATCTTGATAACTTGATGGTAGAGTTGCACGATAAAGAGTTTGCAAAAACAGATTGTTTAAAATGTGCTAATTGCTGTAAAACAACTGCACCTTGGTTAACAGATCATGATGTAGCAAGAATTGCAAAACACCTAAAGCTTAAAGAACAAAAATTTATAGAGGAATATTTAGAAGTTGGTGATGACAATGAGTTTTCGTTTAAATTAATTCCTTGTGTGTTTTTAATGCCTGATAATGAATGTGGTATTTACAATGTTCGCCCAAAAGCATGTCGTGAATATCCACATACCAATAGAAGAAAATTTCAGCAAATAGAAACGATTACTATTGAAAATACAGCAATATGTCCTGCCACCTACAATATAATGGAAGCTTTAAAGGCAAATTTACCCATACAATATTCTGAAAAAGGAGGGAAGCCTCGAGAAAAATTTAGAAGAGGAGGAGGTTGATTTTATAATTTATATAACAAATACTTTGCTTTCTTTATTTTATAATCTTCCAAACCTTTTAACCAAGTCTTTCTAATTTCACGGTTGGTATATCCTTTTTCTATTTGTTCTTGCAATTGGTTGGTTCCTGCTAATTTGGTAAAAAACAGACTAAAGAATTCTTCTTTTTTTCCAGTTGAGCTGTAAGCTTCAATTAGCCATACAAGGTTTAATTCATTTAGCTTTTTATGTTTTCTTAAATCTTTCCCATGACATACTTCATTTTTAAATTTAGGATCTTTAGCACCTTCATTTGCTTGTGGGGTAAATGTAAAGGGATAAAATTCTTCTGGAAGCTTAGGAGTACCAAAAATCTGAAATTGCATTTCTGTTCCACGGCCTGCACTTAAAGGGGTGCCCTCAAAAAAACACAAACTTGGGTAGAGGTTGATTGCAACATCGTTAGGTAAATTGGGTGATGGTTTAATAGGTAATGAATATGGGGTTTGATGGGTGTAATTCTTTAATTTAATGATGGTAATATCACACGTTACTCCATTATTCAACCAACCTTCACCATTTATCATTTGAGCATATTCTCCAATGGTCATACCATGAATAACTGGAACCGGATGCATTCCTACAAAACTTTTATGTTGTTTTTCTAATATAGGACCGTCTATATAATGACCGTTTGGATTTGGACGATCTAATATTAATAAAGGGATATTTAATTCTGCACAAGCTTCCATCATATAATGTAAGGTAGATATGTAGGTATAAAATCGAGCACCCACATCTTGAATATCGAAAATCATTATTTCGACTCCTTCTAATTGTTGTATGGATGGTTTTTTATTTTTCCCGTATAAGGAAATGATAGATAAACCAGTTTTGGTATCAACTCCATCTTTAATTAGTTCACCCGCATCTGCTTTTCCTCTAAATCCATGTTCGGGAGCAAAAACACGTTGGATTTTTATTTTTTTATTGAATAAATAATCTACTAAATGTAGACGTATTTCTGGTTTTTTCTGAATACTATTTTTATCGAAGTCTTCATTTTTTAAATATAATACCGAGGTCTGGTTAGCGACAATACCAATTTTTTTATTCTTTAATAGTGGAAGGTATTCCTCCACTTGACTAGCACCTAAAACAATTTCTTTTACAATTGCTTCTGTTTCAATTTCTTCAGTAGCTGTATTTTTTTTTTCAGATTGACTTTTACAACAAAAACAAGTTAGTATTGTGAAAGTTACCAATAAGAAATGTGTATTTTTGAAAACATTTAAAGTCATAAAGGTTTAGTGAATTTTGAATATTTCATCGCCAAGCGAATCGTTTCCGCAAGGGAGTATAAAAATAGCATTTCATCACCAATAATAAAAATTGCTATTGTTTCTATTGCAATAGGGTTTATTACGATGTTGATATCTATTGCAACAGGCGTTGGGCTCCAAAAAAAAATTCATGAAAAGGTTTCAGCCTTTAACGGAGATATCATTATTTCAAATTTCGATACTAATTTTTCTAATGACTCTCAAAATCCAATTTCAAAAACACAAGAATTTTACCCTAAATTTACTTCTATTGATGGGATCAAACACATACAAGCTACAGCTTCTAAAGGAGGAGTTATAAGGACGGCAACAGATTTTGAAGGAATTGTTATAAAGGGTGTAGGTGCCGATTATAATTGGGATAATTTTTCAGATTTTTTAGTAGAGGGTAGTTTACCAAACTATACTGATAAGCTTCATGAAGGTATTTTAATTTCTGAATATTTAACCAAACGCCTCCATCTAAAAATAGGAGATAAAGTGACTGCTTTTTTTTTCAGAGAAGACAGTTCGAAGCCACCACGAAGTAGAAGATTTAATATTTCAGGAATTTATAATAGTGGTTTTTTAGAATTTGATGAAAAATTTATAATCGCAGACATTCGTCATATTCAGCGATTAAATAATTGGACAGCAGATGAGATTGGTTCTTTTGAAGTTTTTGTTGAAGATTTTGATCAAATAGATACCATTGGAAATCAAGTCTATCAAGAAACCAATAGTCTTTTAGATTCTCAAACTATCAATGAACGTTATTATTCTATTTTTAAATGGCTGGAGTTATTCGATTTTAATATCATCCTTATCATTGGAATTATGATTTTGGTAGCAGGCATCAATATGATTACTGCGCTACTAGTTTTAATTTTAGAGCGCACCCAAATGATAGGGATCTTAAAAGCATTAGGTAGCAGTGATAAAAGTGTGCGAAGCATTTTTATTTATAATGCGATGTATTTGGTTAGCGTTGGACTATTTTGGGGAAATATGATCGGAATTGGATTATTAATTCTTCAAAAACAATTTAAATTGATTACACTTGATCCAACTATTTATTATGTAACAGAAGCTCCTGTATATCTAGAAATAAGTTATATATTGATGTTAAACCTAGGAACCTTCTTATTATGTTTTTCGATGTTGTTAGTACCTTCTTACGTTATTTCTAAAATATCTCCTGTTAGAGCGATTAGATTTGAATAGATAAATAAAAATATTTATCACTACACTATTATTAGAGCAATTATTAGTTTCTTAATTTATACATTTGTACACTGAAATATATTAAATGAATTACGCAAAAAACATACTTGAAACGATTGGTAATACTCCATTAGTTAAAGTCAATAAAATAACTGAGGAACTACCTTGTTTAGTTCTTGCTAAATATGAAACTTTTAATCCAGGTAATTCGGTTAAAGATCGCATGGCATTGACCATGATTGAAGATGCAGAGGCGGATGGGAGATTAAAACCCGGCGGAACTATCATCGAAGGGACCTCTGGTAATACAGGAATGGGATTGGCATTAGCTGCAATCGTAAAAGGATATAAGTGTATTTTCGTTTTAGCAGATAAGCAATCAAAGGAAAAGTGTGATATTTTAAAAGCTGTAGGTGCTGAGGTTGTAATTTGTCCAACAGCAGTAGAACCTGAGGATCCACGTTCTTATTATTCAGTTTCTAAAAGATTGTCTCAAGAAACGCCAAACAGTTGGTATGTAAATCAATACGACAATCCTAGTAATACAAAAGCTCATTACGAAAGCACCGGTCCAGAAATTTGGAAACAAACCCATGGTAAAATCACTCATTTTGTAGTGGGAGTTGGAACAGGTGGCACTATTTCGGGAGTTGGAAAATATTTAAAAGAACAGAATCCTAATGTGAAAATTTGGGGAATAGACACTTATGGGAGTGTTTTTAAAAAATACCATGAAACAGGAGTTTTTGATGAAAATGAAATATATCCTTATGTAACTGAAGGAATCGGAGAAGATATTTTACCTAAAAACGTAAACTTTGATATTATTGATGGTTTTACTAAGGTTACAGACAAAGATGGAGCGGTTTATACGCAACGATTGGCCAAAGAAGAAGGTATGTTTTTGGGTAACTCAGCGGGTTCTGCTATAAAAGGAGTGTTGCAATTAAAAAAACATTTCACTAAAGACGATGTGGTAGTGGTATTATTTCACGATCACGGAAGTCGTTACATTGGTAAAATGTTTAATAACGATTGGATGAGTGAAATGGGATATTTAGATTAATGCTTTTACTCTGAAAGCGACTATCTATTATTTTTAAAAATTAGTCTTTTAAATAATGCTTAAATTAATTTATACAGCTCGACATTATTTTGAGAAACATGGTTTTGATGTTAGTTCTCGATTTTCAGAAAAATTAGGATTAAGAGTAAAAAATGTTCGTTTGATTTTTATTTATTTATCCTTTGCAACTTTAGGTTTAGGATTTGCTATTTACATTACGATGGCTTTTTTATTACAATTAAAAGATTTAATTTATACCAAAAGATCTTCCGTATTTGATTTGTGAAACGAATTTGTTAAAAGTTTTTATTATCAAAAGGCTACCAAATATTGATTAATATAAGGCCTAATTAATCAAATAATTTAGATACCGCTGTTATTAATAAGTAGTGTTTTTTTAATTGAAAGATTAAAAAAGCTTTATAATGTTTAAAGCTCGTTAACAAATTAACTAGCAAAAATTTGAAGTCCCGTTTTTTTTTTCTTTATTGCTAACTGAAATAAAATTAAACTAAACAATCAATTATGAAGAAATATTTTCTTTCCCTTTTTACTTTTTTAATTCCAATAATTACATTCGCCCAAGAAAATATAGAAAAAGGTATCGATCAAAAAATTGACGAAGCTTTTAAACCTTTTTCAGATTTCATATCTAGTATTGTGTTTTTTGAAGTTTTTAAAGGCGCTCCTTTTGTTATTATTTTATTAGTTTTTAGTGCATTATTTTTTACTTTATATTTTGGCTTTCCAAATTTCAGGTATTTTATAACTTCTATAAACATTGTTAGAGGTAAATATGATTCGTTAGATGGACATGTTTCAAATGCTGAAGAGTTCGTAATTGATGGAGAAACTAAAGACAACGTGAATAATGATGATAAAGATGGCGAAGTAACCCATTTTCAAGCTCTGGCAACAGCAGTTTCTGGAACAGTTGGTAATGGTAACATTGCAGGGGTTGCTTTAGCAATTGCATTAGGAGGACCAGGCGCTACTTTTTGGATGATTATTTGTGGATTATTAGGAATGTCTACGAAGTTTGTAGAGTGTACTCTAGGTGTTCAATATCGAGATATAGGTGAAGATGGAACTGTTTATGGTGGACCTATGTATTATTTAAGTAAGGGTTTAAAGGAAAAAGGATTTGCTAAATTAGGAAAGATCATGGCAGTTTTATTCGCTATATTTTGTATTGGCGGTTCTTTTGGTGGAGGTAATGCTGCCCAATCTAATCAGGCTACTATTGTTTTAAAAGACTTATTTGGTCTTGAATATAGCGGAGCTGGTGCTATTATTGGTGTCGTTCTAGCGATTTTAGTAGGAATAATAATTATAGGAGGAATTAAAAGAATAGCATCTGTAACTGAGAAAGTGGTGCCATTTATGGCGGTGTTATATATAATTGCTTGTTTGTATATAATTTTTAGTAATTATAGCTTAATTGATGATGCTCTTGGTCTAATTATTACAGAAGCTTTTAATCCTAAAGCGATTGGAGTAGGAAGTCTTATTGGAGTATTGTTAGTAGGATTCAAAAGAGCAGCTTTTTCTAACGAAGCTGGAGCTGGTTCTGCATCTATTGCTCATTCAGCAGTAAAAACTAAATATTCTGCATCTGAAGGTATGGTAGCTTTATTAGAACCTTTTATAGATACAGTAGTAATCTGTACAATGACAGCATTAGTAATTATTATATTCAACTTTGGTGGAGCTTTTGAATATGGTGGTGACGGTCTTGGAGGGATAATGATTGATGGAATAACTTATGAAGGTGCAGGTATTACCTCAAAAGCATTTGCTCAATACATTCCATATTCTGGTGTGTTTTTAACGATAGCGGTAGTTTTATTTGCTGTTTCTACAATGATTTCTTGGTCTTATTATGGATTACAGTCATGGAAATTTTTATTTGGTAGAGGTAAATTAGCAGATATTACCTATAAATTATTATTTTTAGCTTTCGTAGTTATTGGATCTGCAGCAAGTATGAATTCTATTTGGGGCTTTTCTGACGCTATGATATTCGCCATGGTGTTTCCTAATATGATTGGGTTGTTTTTCTTATTTCCAGTTGTAAAAAAACAATTAAAAAGATATTTAACTGCTATAAAAGCAGACAAGGAAGCTTAGGGTAAATTTATAATTTTCGGTTGTTTCTCCCCAGAATAATATTAAACTATATTATGATGGAAAAAATTAAATCCCATTTCGTTTTCAATAGATCTCAACGAAATGGGATTTTATTATTGTTTTTTTTTACATCTGGATATTTAGTGCTAAACTACTATGTAGATTTTTCTAAAGAAAGCCTCCTAGATATTAATTCTAAAGAAGTTATTGCTATTCAAAAAGAATTAGACTCTTTGCGAACTATTGAAATCGAATCTAAAAAGCCTAAAGTATCTCCCTTTAACCCAAATTTTTTATCAGATTTTAAAGGATATGTCTTGGGAATGTCAACCGAAGAGATTGACCGATTATTAGCTTTTAGAAAAGAAAATAAATGGATTAATTCTGTTAAAGACTTTAAAAAAGTCACAAAAGTTTCCGACTCTTTATTAAATAAAATAAGTCCTTATTTTAAATTTCCAGACTGGATCAGTAATTCAAAACCGAAAAAAAATTACCTAAAAAAGGGGTTTAAAGAAAAAACATTTCGTCAAAAAGTAGATTTAAATATAACAACACAAGAACAACTCGAAAAAGTAAACGGAATTGGGAAAGTAAATAGCAAAAAGATTATAGATTATCGAAATAAATTGGGAGGGTTTTCAGATGATATTCAAATATATCAACTTTATGGTTTGGATCATCAAGTTATTAATAAGGTATTAGACGAGTTTACCGTAAAAACTCCAAAAGAGATTGTAAAAATGAATTTTAATAGCATTTCTGCTTCAGATATTGCAACTATTCCAGGGATTTCATTTGATTTAGCTAAAAGGATATGGGAATACAGAATACTTAATGAGCAGATTGAAAGTTTTTCACAATTGCAAAATATTGAAGGATTAACGAAAAGGAAGTTACAAGGAATTCAGTTATATTTGAAAATTGAATAATTATCAATGCTATGCTTCATTTGATAATAATTATTTTAAAGAATAGAACATATGTATTTTACAGAAGAGCATGAACTTTTTAGAAAAAGTTTAAAAGATTTTTTACAAATAGAAGTCGTTCCTCACATTGATAAATGGGAAAAAGATGGAGTAGTAGAGCGATTTATTTGGAAAAAAATGGGAGACATGGGTTTCTTTGGGATTAATTATCCTGAAGAATTTGGTGGATTAAACTTAGATTTATTTTACACAGTAATATTCTTAGAAGAACTTCAGAAAGTAAACTCTGGAGGGTTTGCTGCTAATATTTGGGCTCATGCATACTTAGCAATGACTCATTTAGATAAAGAAGGTAGTCAAGAAATAAAAGAAAAATATTTAGCACCAAGTATTTCAGGGGATAAAATTGGTTGTCTTTGTATTACAGAACCGTTTGGAGGGTCTGATGTGTCTGGTATGAGAACTACTGCAGTGAAAAAAAATAATACTTTTGTTTTAAATGGTTCAAAGACCTTTATTACTAACGGAGTTTATAGCGATTATTTAGTGGTAGCAGCCAAAACCTCTCCCGAAAAAGGAGGGAAGGGCATTAGTATATTTGTTGTTGATAGAGATACCCAAGGAATTACAGCTACTAAATTAAATAAACTTGGTTGGAGAGCTAGTGATACTGCAGAAATTGCATTCGATAATGTTACAATTCCTGAAGGTAATTTAATGGGAGAAATAGATATGGGTTTTCCTTATATCATGCAGCATTTTGCTCTAGAGCGTTTGATTATGGCAGTTAATGCACATGCAAGAGCGGAATTTGCTTTAGCCTATACCATCGAATATATGAAGGATAGAAATGCATTTGGAAAAAGTATAGCAACCTTTCAGGCATTAAGACATAGTGTTGCGCAGATGGCAAGTGAAATTGAGGTTTGTAAAACATTTAATTATTGTACTGTTAAAAGATTGGATGATAATGAGTATGTTGTAAAGGAAGCTACAATGGCTAAGCTTACTGGAACTAAGATGGCTGATGATGTAATGTATCAATGTCTCCAGTTGTTAGGAGGATATGGTTATATGGAAGATTATCCATTAGCACGTATGTTTAGAGATAGTCGTTTAGGACCTATTGGCGGTGGCACTTCTGAAATTTTGAGAGAAATTATCGCTAAAATGGTGATTGATGGAAAAGATTATAAGCCAGCGACTTAATATTATAATCGTTTTAGCGAAAATCATTTAGAAATTATCGCTAAAATGGTGATTGATGGAAAAGATTATAAGCCAGCGACTTAATATTTTGAATAAAGTGAATAAACCAAAATTAGATATAATGATTCTTAGCTTTTTAAAACGTTTATCCTATGTACTATTTTTTATTAGTTCTTCAAGCGTTTTCTCTCAAGTAGAATTAAAAAGCAAAATTGTTGATTTCACAACTTATGAACCTTTAGAAAATGCAAGTATTTATATTGAAAATTCAACAATTGGTTCTGTTAGTAATGTAGATGGTAAATTCATACTCTTAGTTCCAAAAAGATTAGAAAACGATACATTAGTGATATCATCTATAGGTTTTAAAAGTTTTAAAATTCTTGTTAGTAAATTTTTAAATGATGAGGAAATATTTCTTGAGGAAGATATTGCCTCTTTAGATGAAATTTTAATTATGGCAGAAGCAAGACCAAAAACAGGAAATGATGTCGTTTTAAGAGCCATTGAAAGTCTTCAAAATAATTTGCCAGAAGTGCCTTTTATGCAAAAAGGTTTTTTAAGACACAGAGAACGTAATGTAAAGGAATACAAATGGCTTATCGAAAGCGCAATTACTTTATATGACTCTAGTTATGCTTCAGGGTCTAAGAATAATTTAAAAATTAATGTAGATGAAAATAGGAAGAGTTTTGATTTACGAGATGTGGATAGTTTGTTTGCTTATTCTTCTTATTTGAGGAATACTTCTAGTAATTTTAAAATGTCGTCAAAGCAACTTCAAAGAGACACTATAAAAACAACTTCTCTAATTGAAGCAATTAAATGGAATGATGAACGGATAAATGGATTGGGATTTCTGTTTAAGGGTAAATTGAATTTAGTTAGAAACTCTAATAGATCGAATTCTCTATTTGGAGAGAACATACTTGATAATCATCAATTTAAAATTGATACTATTTTAGTTGATAATGATAGAAAAATATATAAAATAGAAATTAAAAAAGGATTTGATTTTGTTGGTTTAAATACAAAGGGCATTTATAACGAAGGATTTGAATCTAAAGGATGGATATACATTTATTGGGATACGTTTGCAATAAAGAAAATTGAATACGATTTAATAGCATCTTCAGATAAGCAGAAGGGAAGAAGTAAAAGTCTTTTAGGTACAATTAATAACCATAAATTGATTATATCATATATGGAATATGATGGAAAAATGTATCCGAATTATTATTATTATGAAACTCCAAAATTGGTAAATGTTGGGGATAGATCTACTGATAATTTATACAAAACAGCGGAGGAAAAGAAAAAGTTAAAAGAAGAACAGTTTTATTATTCTGTACAGGAAATTCTATTTACTGAAATTATTCAAGATACTACAGAGATAGAAAAGGCACTTCAAAAACCTTGGTCTGATGATATTTTTATACAACGTCCATACAATAAGGAGTTTTGGGAAAATTACAATGTGTTGTTGGAGAGTGAAGAGGAAGAAAAATTAGTCCAAGATTTAAGTAAAAAAGCAACTTTATTTAAAGAGTAAGAAGATAGTTTTGAAAAAAACATAAAACTTATATTTTTAATCAAAAATCTTTTTATCTTTGCCGACCTAAAAGAGAGGAGGTTAAGAGTTATGTTAATAATACCCATCAAAGAAGGAGAAAATATAGATAGAGCACTGAAACGTTTTAAGCGCAAGTTTGATCGTACAGGAACTAAGAATCAGTTACGTGAACGAAAACAATTTTCAAAGCCTTCAGTAAAAAGAAGAGCACAGATTCAAAAAGCTCAATACATCCAAAACTTAAGAGATCAGGAAGAAGTTTAGTATTTCTGTTTAATTTAGGATATAAAGTCCGTTGAAAATAGTAGTTTTACTTTTCAACGGACTTTTTTATGCCATTTACATCATTTCTTGACTATCTTAACTTAGAAAAAAACTACTCCAAACATACCTTAATAGCCTATCACAAAGATTTATTAGGGTTTCGGGAATTTGCTTTATCAGAATTTGATTTTTCAGAAATTAATAATGTTAGTTATTCCATCATAAGGAGTTGGATTGTGAAATTAGTAGGTGACGGAGTTTCTAATAGAACTATTAATCGTAAAATTTCTTCTTTGAGAACTTATTATAAGTTTCTTTTAAAGATAGGAGATATTAAAGTAAGTCCTTTGTTAAAGCATAAGGTGCTAAAAACCACTAAAAAATTACAAGTTCCATTTTCAGAAAAAGAAATAGAAGATGTTTTAGAAATGTTAAAAGTGGAAAATAGTTTTCTAGGCCTGCGGAATAAATTAATAGTAGAACTTTTTTATTCTACAGGAATGAGGCGTGGCGAGTTAGTGAATTTAAAATTAATCAATATTTCAGATTCTCAAAAAACTATTAAAGTTCTTGGTAAAAGAAATAAAGAACGAATAATCCCGCTATTGCCGTCTGCTTTAAGTACAATTAATTCTTATTTAGATTACAGAAAGGATTTGAATTCTGTTAAAGATGTTGATTATTTGTTGCTAACTGAAAAAGGAACTAAGATATATGAGACATTGGTTTACAGAGTAATTAATAATTACTTTAGTAAAGCATCAGAGAAAGTTAAAAAAAGCCCCCACATATTAAGACATTCATTTGCTACTCATCTGTTAAACGAAGGAGCGGATATAAAATCCGTAAAAGAGTTGTTGGGTCATTCTAGTTTAGCATCCACTCAAATTTATGCAAATAATAGTATTTCAAAGTTAAAACAAGTTTATAAAAATACTCATCCAAGAAATTCTAAGTAAATTAATATTTAAATAAAGATATAAAAACATGCGAATAAGTTTTTCGCAATGCTTTTTGAACAAAAAATAAAAATTAAATCTTTTAAAACACTTGTTCATAAAGAGAAATAGAATGATTAGATGAGAAAGTGAAAAATATTAGTAATATTTATCAATAAAAGTTTTGTAAAAAAAATAATTTATATACATTTGCAGTCCGTTAGAAATATCGGGGTTTTTTAAAGTAAAAAGTAAGCCGAAAGCCGATGTAGCTCAGCTGGCTAGAGCAGCTGATTTGTAATCAGCAGGTCGTGGGTTCGAGTCCCTCCATCGGCTCTTTAAAAAAATAGAATTTTAAGTACGTTTATTGGATTGATTTTCAGTAGATAAGCTTAAAAAAGTTCTTTAAAATAGGTATTAAATTAAGGGGAGATACTCAAGCGGCCAACGAGGGCAGACTGTAAATCTGCTGACTACGTCTTCGCAGGTTCGAATCCTGCTCTCCCCACAGAATTTTTTAATTTTGTGAGGTTCCTTAAAACAATATCTAAGTATTGAAAAGTTTTTGAAAGAAATTTCAATTTTAAAAGCGGGAGTAGCTCAGTTGGTAGAGCGTCAGCCTTCCAAGCTGAATGTCGCCAGTTCGAACCTGGTCTCCCGCTCTAATATTCCTGCTAAGGCAGAAGATTTTTTTATCGCTTTAGTGAAAATCAAAAAAAAAATCTTTAAGCCGGTGTAGCTCAGGGGTAGAGCGTTTCCTTGGTAAGGAAGAGGTCTTGGGTTCAATTCCCAACATTGGCTCAATTAAAATAATATGTTTTAATAGATACTAATATATAACTAAGATTAAATAAATACAAAATGGCAAAAGAAACTTACGATCGGTCAAAACCACATTTAAATGTCGGGACAATAGGGCATGTAGATCACGGTAAAACAACATTAACTGCAGCTATTACAAAGGTATTATCAGATGCAGGTCATTCTTCGGCAACATCTTTTGATCAAATTGATAATGCTCCAGAAGAAAAAGAAAGAGGTATAACAATTAACTCCTCACACGTTGAGTATGCAACAGCTAATCGTCATTACGCTCACGTTGACTGTCCAGGTCACGCCGATTACGTAAAGAACATGGTAACTGGTGCTGCGCAAATGGATGGTGCTATACTTGTGGTTGCTGCTACAGATGGACCAATGCCACAAACTCGTGAGCACATTCTACTAGGACGTCAGGTAGGAATTCCTCGTATCGTTGTATTCATGAATAAAGTGGATATGGTTGATGATGAAGAATTAATCGAATTAGTTGAAATGGAAGTTCGTGAGCTTTTAAGTTTTTACGAATATGATGGCGATAATGGACCTGTAATCGCAGGATCCGCATTAGGAGCCTTAAACGGTGAGAAAAAATGGGTTGATACAGTGTTGGAGCTTATGGAAGCTGTTGATAAATGGATTGAAGAGCCTTTAAGAGAAGTTGATAAAGATTTCTTAATGCCAATTGAGGATGTATTTTCAATTACAGGGCGTGGAACGGTAGCAACAGGTCGTATTGAGACTGGAATTGCAAATACTGGAGATGCTGTAGATATCATTGGTATGGGAGCTGAAAAATTAACTTCTACAATTACTGGTATCGAAATGTTCCGTCAAATCTTAGATAGAGGTGAGGCTGGAGATAACGCAGGTATATTGCTAAGAGGTATTGCTAAAGAAGATATTAGAAGGGGAATGGTAATATGTAAGCAAGGTTCAGTTACTCCTCATGCTAAATTTAAAGCAGAGGTTTATATTCTTAAGAAAGAAGAAGGTGGACGTCATACTCCATTCCATAATAACTACCGTCCACAGTTTTATGTTCGTACTACTGATGTTACAGGAACAATTATGCTTCCTGATGGAGTTGAAATGGTAATGCCAGGTGATAACTTAACAATACACGTTGAATTGCTTCAAGCAATTGCAATGAATGTTGGTCTTCGTTTTGCAATCCGTGAGGGCGGTAGAACAGTAGGTGCCGGTCAGGTTACTGAAATATTAGACTAAAATAATACATTAAAAGTTTTTTAAGGTGTCCTGATTTTATCGGGACGCCTTGACTTTTATAACGGGTAGAGTGTAATAATTGCCCAAAGAAACGGGTTTAGCTCAGTTGGTAGAGCACTGGTCTCCAAAACCAGGTGTCGTGAGTTCGAGTCTCTCAACCCGTGCAAAATATCAAATTGTATAAAAACAATTTTTTATATAGAATTAATAAAATAAGTATAAAATGATAAACTACATCAAAGAATCGTATAATGAACTTAAAAATCATGTTACTTGGACTACATGGTCTGAAGGGCAGCGTTTAACAGTTATTGTTGCAGCATTTTCAGTAGTGTTAGCTTTACTTGTTTTTGGAATTGACACTGTATTTAGTGGTGTTATTAGTAGATACTTTGAATGGATCAAGTCTTAATATATATAGATGACTGAAGTTAAAAGTGCAAAAAAGTGGTATGTTATTCGTTCTGTAAGCGGAAAGGAAAACAAAATCAAAGAATATATAGAGTCTGAGATTGTTAGATTAAATCTTCAGGATTTTATTAAGCAAATTTTAGTTCCTACTGAGAAAGTAGTTCAAATTCGCAATGGAAAAAAAATAAACAAGGAAAGGGTATTTATTCCTGGTTATATTATGGTACAAGCAGATTTAGTAGGAGAGATTCCTCATATTATAAAATCTGTAAATGGAGTAATTGGGTTTTTAGGTGAAGTAAAAGGTGGAGACCCTGTGCCTTTAAGGCAAGCAGAGGTAAACAGATTGTTAGGAAAAGTAGATGAACTATCTGTCAAAGACGAGAATGTAAACATACCTTTCACCATTGGGGAAATTATAAAAGTAATAGACGGTCCTTTTAATGGGTTTAATGGAACTGTTGAAAAAATATTTGAAGAAAAACGTAAACTTGAAGTTATGGTTAAAATTTTCGGAAGAAAAACACCGTTAGAATTAAGTTTTATGCAAGTTGAAAAAGTTTAATTGTTGCACGCTATAAATAGTTTTTTCTTGGGCTTCCACCGAAGAAAAAATAAAATTAATTAAAATTAAAAGATGGCAAAAGAAGTAGATAAAGTAGTAAAATTACAAGTTCGAGGTGGAGCTGCTAACCCATCACCACCAGTTGGACCCGCTTTAGGTGCTGCCGGTGTGAATATTATGGAGTTCTGTAAGCAATTTAATGCTAGAACTCAAGATAAGCAAGGAAAAGTGTTACCAGTTGCGATTACAGTTTTTAAAGACAAATCCTTTGATTTTGTAATAAAAACACCTCCAGCTGCGGTGCAAATCCTTGAAGCTGCCAAATTAAAAAAAGGATCTGGCGAGCCACACGTAAAGAAAGTAGCAAAAATAACCTGGGATCAAGTAAGAGCAATTGCTGAAGACAAAATGCCGGATTTAAATGCATTTAGCATTGAATCTGCAATGAAGATGGTAGCTGGTACTGCAAGATCGATGGGAGTGAATGTAAAAGGTGGTGAATCCCCTTTTTAATCCGAAAAAAGAATCTATAAAATGGCAAGATTAACAAAAAAGCAAAAGGAAGCCCAAGCAAAAGTTGAACCTGGAAAGGTTTATAACGTTGCAGACGCGTCTGCTTTAATAAAAGAAATCACCAACGTAAATTTTGATGCATCTGTTGATTTAGCAGTGCGTCTTAACGTAGATCCACGAAAAGCTAATCAAATGGTACGTGGTGTAGTTACCTTACCACATGGTACAGGTAAAGACGTTAAAGTATTAGCATTAGTAACTCCAGATAAAGAAGCGGAAGCTAAAGAGGCTGGAGCGGATTATGTTGGTTTAGATGAGTACCTCGATAAAATAAAAGGAGGATGGACAGATGTCGACGTTATTGTGACTATGCCAAGTGTAATGGGAAAATTAGGACCTCTAGGACGTGTTTTAGGACCTCGTGGATTAATGCCTAACCCAAAAACTGGTACAGTAACAATGGATGTTGCTAAGGCTGTTTCAGACGTGAAAGCTGGTAAAATCGACTTTAAAGTAGAAAAGACTGGTATTGTTCACGCTGCAATTGGAAAAGCATCTTTCGATGCTGATAAAATTGAAGGAAACGCAAAAGAATTATTAACAACCCTTGTAAAATTGAAACCTCAATCTTCAAAAGGAATTTATATTAAAAGCATTTTTATGTCGAGTACTATGAGCCCAAGTATTGAGATTGATACAAAAAGATTTGCTGAGTAGTAAAATTTAGAACTTATGACAAGAGAAGAAAAATCACAAGTAATAGAAAATTTAACTGCACAGTTAGCTGATAGCGCAACTATTTATTTAGCTGACATATCGGGTCTTAATGCAGGAGATACGAGTAACTTAAGAAGGGCTTGTTATAAAGCTGGAGTTAAGTTAGAAGTCGTTAAAAATACATTGCTTAAAAAAGCAATGGAAAGTTCTGATAAGGATTTTGGTGAACTACCAGAAGTTCTTAAAGGGAATACATCAATTATGCTTGCTGAAACTAGCAATGCACCAGCAAAGGTTATTAAGGCATTTAGAAAAAAATCTGACAAGCCATTACTTAAGGGAGCATTCATTGAAGAAGCAATTTACGTTGGAGACGATCAATTAGATACACTAGTTAATATCAAGTCGAAAGACGAACTTATTGGAGAAATTATTGGATTATTACAGTCTCCTGCTAAGAATGTTATTTCTGCACTTAAATCTAGTGGAGGAACAATTGCAGGTATTGTTAAAACCCTATCAGAAAGAGAAGGTTAAAATATTAGAGTATCATTAAAATTAAAATATAAAAATTAAATTACTTAAAACGATAGAAAATGGCAGATTTAAAAGATTTCGCAGAACAATTAGTTAACTTAACAGTAAAAGAAGTTAATGAATTAGCTGGAATATTAAAAGAAGAATACGGTATAGAGCCCGCTGCAGCTGCAGTAGCTGTTGCTGCTGGCGGTGCTGCTGGTGGTGGCGAAGCCGAAGAAGAAAAATCAGAATTCGACGTAATTCTTACAGCTCCAGGTGGGTCTAAATTAGCAGTTGTAAAACTTGTTAAAGAACTTACAGGACTAGGTCTTAAAGACGCTAAGGGATTAGTTGATAATGTTCCATCTCCAATTAAGGAAGGTGTAGCAAAAGATGAAGCTGAAGCTTTAAAAGCACAGTTAGAAGAAGCTGGTGCAGAGGTTGAGCTTAAGTAAGCTCACAACGCACCAAACCCTAAGGTTTAGGTCTTTCCTTTCGATGGAATAGACCTAAACCATTTTGCGTATATAATGGTTTCGCCATTATTGTACGCGTTCACTGTTTTATTATAATTAAAATTCGTCCATAGATGTCAGCAACGCAAACTGAAAGATTGAATTTTTCCACAGTAAAGAATAAGCCTGATTATCCGGATTTTTTGGATATTCAAATTAAATCTTTTCAAGATTTTTTTCAATTGGAAACCAAATCCGATAGAAGAGAAACAGAAGGTCTTTACAAAACCTTTTTGGAAAATTTCCCGATTACCGATACCAGAAATCAATTTGTATTAGAGTTTTTAGATTATTTTGTAGATCCTTCAAGGTATTCCATTCAGGAGTGTATTGAGCGTGGATTAACTTATAGTGTACCCTTAAAAGCTCGTTTAAAACTATATTGTACTGATCCAGAACATGAAGATTTCGAAACAATTGTACAAGATGTTTATTTAGGAACTATACCTTACATGACTCCAAACGGAACTTTCGTTGTTAACGGAGCAGAACGTGTTGTTGTTTCTCAACTACACCGTTCACCTGGTGTTTTCTTTGGTCAATCATTTCACGCAAATGGTACGAAATTATATTCAGCAAGAGTAATACCTTTTAAAGGCTCTTGGATTGAATTTGCTACCGATATAAATCAAGTAATGTACGCTTATATCGATAGAAAGAAAAAATTACCAGTTACTACGCTTTTCCGTGCTATCGGTTTTGAAAGAGATAAGGATATTCTTGAAATATTTGACCTAGCAGAAGAAGTAAAAGCATCAAAAACTGGTCTTAAAAAATATTTAGGAAGAAAATTAGCTGCACGTGTTTTAAAGACATGGCATGAGGATTTTGTTGATGAAGATACTGGTGAAGTTGTTTCTATCGAAAGAAATGAAATTATACTAGACCGTGATACTATTCTTGAAAAAGATCATATCGAAGAGATTATTGAATCTGGTTCTAAAACAATACTTCTACACAAAGAAGATAATTTACAAGCTGATTATGCAATTATTCATAACACGCTTCAAAAAGATCCAACCAATTCTGAAAAAGAAGCGGTGGAACATATATATAGACAATTGCGTAACGCAGAGCCGCCTGATGAAGAGACGGCGCGTGGTATTATTAATAAGTTGTTTTTTAGCGACCAACGCTACAATCTTGGAAATGTAGGTCGTTTTAGAATGAATAAAAAATTAGGTCTTGATATACCAATGGATAAGTTAGTTCTTACCAAAGAAGATATTATCACCATAATTAAATTTTTGATCGAACTTATTAACTCAAAAGCTGAGATTGATGATATTGATCACTTATCAAATCGTCGTGTACGTACAGTAGGTGAGCAACTTTCTTCTCAATTTGGTGTCGGTTTAGCTCGTATGGCCCGTACCATTAGAGAGCGTATGAACGTTCGTGATAATGAAGTTTTTACTCCAATTGATTTAATTAACGCAAAGACACTATCTTCCGTTATTAATTCATTTTTTGGTACTAATCAGTTATCTCAGTTTATGGATCAAACCAATCCAATTGCTGAAATTACTCACAAACGTCGTCTTTCTGCATTAGGACCTGGTGGTCTTTCTCGAGAGAGAGCCGGTTTTGAGGTACGTGATGTTCACTTTACTCATTACGGAAGACTTTGCCCAATTGAAACTCCTGAAGGACCGAATATTGGATTAATATCTTCTCTTTCTGTTTATGCAAAAGTAAACTATTTAGGTTTTTTAGAAACTCCTTACCGTAAGGTTGAAAATGGTGTTATCGATTTAAAAAGTGAACCAATTTATCTTTCTGCTGAAGAAGAAGAAGATAAATTAATTGCGCAAGCACATATTGATATAGCTGACGATGGTACCATAAATAAGGAAAAAGTTATTGCACGTATGGAAGGTGATTTCCCAGTAGTGGAATCCAAAGATATACATTATACGGATGTTGCACCAAATCAAATTTCATCCATTTCAGCATCTTTAATTCCTTTCTTAGAACATGATGATGCGAATCGTGCATTGATGGGATCAAATATGATGCGTCAAGCAGTACCATTAATGAGAGCTGAGTCTCCTATTGTTGGAACAGGTCTAGAGCGTCAGGTTGCATCAGATTCACGTGTGTTAATTAATGCAGAAGGAGCTGGAATTATTGAATATGTTGATGCTAACGAAATTACTATTAAGTACGATCGTACTGAAGATCAACAGTTAGTTAGTTTTGATGGTGATTCAAAAACGTACAAATTAATTAAGTTTAGAAAAACAAATCAAAGTACTTCTATAAACTTAAAACCTATAGTTCAAAAAGGTGATAGAGTTGAGAAAGGTCAAGTCTTATGTCAAGGATACGCTACTCAAGCTGGTGAATTAGCTTTGGGTAGAAATATGAAAGTAGCCTTTATGCCTTGGAAAGGGTATAATTTTGAGGATGCAATTGTAATTTCTGAAAAAGTAGTTCGTGATGATATATTTACTTCTATTCACATAGATGAATATTCATTGCAAGTTAGAGATACTAAATTAGGTAACGAAGAACTTACAAATGATATTCCAAATGTTTCTGAAGAGTCTACTAAAGATCTTGATGAACACGGTATGATTCGTATTGGAGCAGAAGTAAAACCAGGTGATATTTTAATTGGAAAAATTACTCCAAAAGGAGAAAGTGATCCTACTCCTGAAGAAAAATTACTTCGAGCAATTTTTGGTGATAAAGCTGGTGATGTAAAAGATGCTTCTTTAAAAGCTTCTCCTTCATTACATGGTGTTGTTATTAATAAAAAATTATTTGCACGTTCAGTCAAGGATAAGCGGATGAGGGCTCAAAATAAAGAAGAAATTGCTTTATTAGAAGATGAGTTTTATAAAAAATTCGATGAACTTAGAGATATTCTTATTGAAAAACTATTTACAATTGTTTCAGGTAAAACAGCTCAAGGTGTAATTAACGACCTTGGAGAAGTTGTTTTTCCAAAAGGAAAAAAGTATACCTTGAAAATGTTAAATGAAATAGATGATTATACTCATTTAACAGGTGGGACTTGGACAACTAATTCAGAAACAAATGTTTTAGTTGAAGATTTAATGCACAATTACAAGATTAAAGAAAACGATTTACAAGGTAATCTTCGTCGTGAGAAATTTGCTATTTCTGTTGGAGATGAATTACCATCTGGAATTTTAAAACTTGCAAAAGTATATGTTGCAAAGAAACGTAAACTTAAAGTAGGTGATAAAATGGCGGGACGTCATGGTAACAAAGGTATTGTAGCCCGTATTGTACGTGAAGAAGATATGCCTTTCTTAGAAGATGGAACACCAGTAGATATCGTTTTAAATCCATTAGGAGTGCCTTCTCGTATGAATATTGGTCAAATTTATGAAACAGTTCTTGGATGGGCTGGTCAAAAATTAGGTCAGAAATATGCGACACCAATTTTTGATGGTGCAACTATAGAAGAAATCACAGCATTAACAGAAAAAGCTGGAGTTCCTGAATTTGGGCATACTTATTTATATGATGGTGGGACTGGTCAGCGATTTGATCAAAAAGCAACCGTTGGAGTTATTTATATGATTAAGTTAGGTCATATGATTGATGATAAAATGCACGCTCGTTCTATTGGGCCTTACTCATTAATTACACAACAACCTCTTGGTGGTAAAGCACAATTTGGGGGTCAACGTTTTGGTGAGATGGAAGTTTGGGCATTAGAGGCTTATGGAGCTTCCAGTACACTTAGAGAAATATTGACAGTGAAATCTGATGATGTTGTTGGTAGAGCTAAAACTTACGAAGCAATCGTAAAGGGTGAAGCAATGCCAGAACCAGGACTTCCAGAATCTTTTAATGTGTTAATGCACGAATTAAAAGGTCTTGGACTAGACATTAGACTAGAGGAATAATTTAATCCCCGTGAAAGCGGGGATCGATCATAAAGTCATTTAAGACTTACTGAAGCCTAAAAACTTCAATCTTAATTTTACAAAGCATAGTACATAGCATTATGGCAAGAAATAAAGAAATAGTAGCAAAGAAATTTAACAAAATTTCGATTGGGTTTTCCTCACCAGAGGCGATTTTAGCTGAATCTCGCGGGGAAGTATTAAAACCTGAAACAATTAACTACCGTACTCATAAACCAGAACGTGATGGTTTATTTTGTGAGCGTATATTCGGACCTATTAAAGATTACGAATGTGCCTGTGGAAAATATAAAAGAATACGTTATAAGGGAATCGTTTGTGACCGTTGTGGTGTAGAAGTAACTGAAAAAAAAGTACGTCGTGATCGAGTAGGACACATTAATTTAGTGGTTCCTGTTGCTCACATTTGGTATTTCCGTTCTTTACCTAACAAAATTGGATATCTTCTTGGATTGCCATCTAAGAAGTTAAATATGATTATTTATTATGAGCGTTATGTTGTTATTCAACCGGGTAATGCAATAAATGAGGAAGGAGAACCAGTTCAAAAAATGGATTTCTTAACAGAAGAAGAATACCTAACTATTTTAGAAACACTTCCTCAAGAAAATCAATATTTAGATGATGAAGATCCAGAGAAATTCATCGCTAAAATGGGAGCTGAATGTATGATTGATTTATTAAGAAGAATCAATCTAGACGATTTATCTTTTGAATTGCGTCACAAAGCAAATAATGAAACTTCTAAGCAACGTAAAACGGAAGCGTTAAAAAGATTGCAAGTTGTTGAAGCTCTTCGTGAATCCAATAAAAATAGAGTGAATAAGCCAGAATGGATGATTATGAAGGTGGTGCCAATTATTCCACCAGAATTACGTCCTTTAGTACCTCTTGATGGAGGTCGTTTTGCAACTTCTGATTTAAATGATCTTTACCGAAGGGTAATTATTAGAAATAATCGTCTCAAAAGATTAATGGAGATTAAAGCTCCTGAAGTAATTTTGCGTAATGAGAAGCGTATGCTTCAAGAGTCAGTAGATTCATTATTTGATAATACACGTAAATCTTCAGCAGTTAAAACTGATTCAAACCGTCCTTTAAAATCTTTATCAGATTCTTTAAAAGGTAAACAAGGTCGTTTCCGTCAAAACTTATTAGGTAAACGTGTAGATTATTCAGCACGTTCGGTGATTGTTGTTGGACCAGAATTAAAATTATCTGAATGTGGTATACCTAAGGGGATGGCTTCAGAACTTTACAAACCTTTTATTATTAGAAAACTAATTGAAAGGGGAATTGTAAAAACAGTTAAATCTGCAAAGAAAATTATAGATAAGAAGGAACCAGTTGTATGGGATATTTTAGAGAATGTTTTAAAAGGTCATCCTGTATTATTAAACCGTGCTCCTACGCTTCACCGTTTAGGTATACAAGCATTTCAACCAAAATTAATTGAAGGAAAAGCGATCCAATTACATCCATTAGCCTGTACTGCATTTAATGCGGATTTTGATGGGGATCAGATGGCAGTTCACTTGCCACTTGGACCAGAAGCAATTTTGGAGGCACAATTATTAATGCTAGGTTCTCATAATATATTAAATCCAGCAAATGGTTCACCAGTTGTGGTACCGTCTCAGGATATGGTATTAGGTCTTTATTATATGACCAAACTTAAAAAATCTACAGAAGATTATAAAGTTATTGGAGAGGGAATCACTTTTTATTCCGCTGAAGAAGTAATTATCGCATACAATGAAAAAAGAGTAGAATTAAATGCGGAAATTAAAATTAGAACTAAAGATTTTAACAAAACAGGAGAATTGGTTTATCAAGTAATTACAACTACTGTTGGTAGAGTAATTTTTAATGAAAATGTTCCAGAAGCTGCAGGTTATATTAATGAAGTATTGACAAAAAAGTCTCTTAGAGATATTATTGGTGATATTCTTAGAGTAACTTCAGTTCCTATAACTGCAGATTTCCTTGATGAAATTAAAACATTAGGGTATAAATTTGCCTTTGAAGGTGGATTGTCTTTTAGTTTAGGTGATATTATTATTCCTGAGGAAAAAACTGGAATGATTAAAAAAGCAAATAGTCAAGTAGATGCTATTATAGGTAATTATAATATGGGTCTTATTACTAATAACGAAAGATACAATCAAGTAATTGATATTTGGACAGCTACCAATGCAGAATTGACAGAATTGTCTATGAAGCGTATTCGTGAAGACAAGCAAGGATTTAACTCAGTATTTATGATGCTTGATTCTGGTGCAAGGGGTTCTAAAGAACAAATTCGTCAGTTAACTGGTATGCGTGGATTAATGGCAAAACCTAAAAAATCTACCTCAGGAGGTGGTGAAATTATCGAAAATCCAATTCTTTCTAACTTTAAGGAAGGATTATCAATTCTTGAATATTTCATCTCTACTCACGGTGCTCGTAAGGGTCTTGCTGATACGGCTTTAAAAACAGCTGATGCAGGATACTTAACTCGTAGACTTGTAGATGTGTCCCAGGATGTAATTGTTAATATTCATGATTGTGGTACACTAAGAGGTATTGATGTTTCTGCATTAAAGAAAAATGAAGAAGTTGTTGAAACTTTAGCAGAAAGAATCGTAGGTCGTACTTCATTACACGATGTTTATGATCCTTTAACAGAAGAATTATATATAGCTTCTGGAGATCACATTACAAACGAAATAGCTGAAAAAATAGAAGTATCACCTATAGATTCTATAGAGGTACGTTCAGCATTAACTTGTGAAGCTAAAAAAGGAATTTGTGCAACTTGTTATGGTAGAAATTTAGCTACTAATAAGATGGTGCAAATGGGTGAAGCTGTTGGTGTAGTAGCAGCACAATCTATTGGAGAGCCAGGTACACAGTTAACGCTGCGTACATTTCACGTTGGTGGTGTTGCAGGTAATATTTCAGAAGAGAATAAGTTAACTGTGAAGTTTGATGGAATTGCTGAAATAGAAGATCTTAAGACTGTAAAAAGTAAAGATAAAGAAGGTAATGTTGTTGATGTAGTAATTTCTAGAACTTCAGAGGTTAAATTAAAAGATAAGAAATCAGGAATTACACTCAGTACAAATAATATTCCTTACGGTTCATACATTTTTGTTAAAAATGGTTCGAGTCTTAAAAATGGAGATATTGTTTGTCAATGGGATCCATTTAACGGTGTAATTATTTCTGAATTTTCTGGTAAAATTCAATATGAAAACTTAGAACAAGGTATTACTTATCAAGTAGAAATTGATGAACAAACTGGTTTCCAAGAAAAAGTAATTTCTGAATCTAGGGATAAAAAGAAAATTCCAACCCTGTTAATAATGGGTAAGAATGATGAAATAATTCGTTCTTATAACCTTCCGGTTGGAGCTCACCTTATGGTAGATGATGGTGAAACTGTGAAAATTGGTAATATCTTAGTTAAGATTCCTCGTAAATCATCTAAAGCAGGTGATATTACTGGTGGTCTTCCTCGTGTAACGGAATTATTTGAAGCTCGTAATCCTTCTAACCCTGCTGTAGTAAGTGAGGTAGATGGCGTTGTTTCATTTGGTAAAATTAAGCGTGGTAATCGTGAGATTATAGTGGAAACTAAATTTGGTGATATTAAAAAATATCTAGTGAAATTATCAAATCAGATTTTAGTACAAGAAAATGATTTTGTACGTGCAGGAATGCCGTTATCTGACGGGTCAATTACACCATTAGATATTTTAAATATTAAAGGACCATCAGCGGTTCAGCAATACTTAGTAAACGAAGTTCAGGAAGTATATCGATTACAAGGTGTAAAAATTAATGATAAACACTTTGAGGTTGTAGTGCGTCAAATGATGCGTAAAGTTAGACTTGTTGATCCAGGTGATACTTTGTTCCTAGAAAATCAATTAGCCCATAAATTTGATTTTATCGAAGAAAATGATAAAATATTTGGAATGAAGGTAATTGAAAATGCAGGAGATTCTGAAACATTAAAAGAAGGACAAATCATTTCGTCCAGGGATTTACGTGATGAAAACTCAATTCTTAAGAGAACTGATAAGCAACTTGTTGTAACTAGAGATGCAGTACCTGCTACGGCAACACCAATCTTGCAGGGTATTACACGTGCTTCATTACAAACTAAATCGTTTATCTCTGCAGCTTCCTTCCAGGAAACTACAAAGGTATTAAACGAAGCAGCAGTAAATGGAAAAGTGGATACGCTTGAAGGATTGAAAGAAAATGTTATTGTAGGTCATAGAATACCAGCAGGGACAGGAATGCGTAAATATGGAACTATTATCGTAGGTTCTAAATCTGAGTTGGAAGAAATGACTCGTGAGAAGCAAGAAGTGAATTATAATTAATATAAAAATCAGTTTTTACAACTGCAATGTTATTAATATTTTCAAAATCCCGATTTCTATCGGGATTTTGTTTTTAAACTAATAACAGATTTCTACCTTTGTTGAAACAAAATAATATAAAGATGTCAGATTCAAATAAAAATAAGAAAGGTCAAATCAATATTGAATTGGATGAAAAAGTAGCACAAGGTATTTATAGTAACTTAGCTATAATCAATCATTCTCAATCAGAATTTGTAGTAGATTTTATTACAATTATGCCTGGAGTACCAAAAAGTAAAGTAAAGTCTCGAATTGTGTTAACACCGCAACATGCGAAACGGTTTTTAAAAGCTTTAGTTGATAATGTGGAACGTTTTGAAAACGCTCACGGCAAAATAAAAGATTTTGAGCAAGCACCAATTCCATTAAATTTCGGTCCAACCGGGGAAGCTTAAAACAATCATTTATTGATAATAAGCAAACTATACTTATGGTATATTCAGTGTTTAGCCATTTATATTTAAAAAGATTATAAGATATCTATTGTTAAATAATGAGGCTCTTATTTTGAAAATGTATTATTTTAAGGTATTTGTTTTGTGAATTTGTTTGTGGCTCTTAGATTATTGTGATTAACTTTCTTTATTTAAAATTCACTTACAAAATGTAATTTTACTTTTGGATATTTAGATTGTGTCATCTGTAGGGTGAAAGCAGAATCTGCAAAGAAAACCAATTGTCCTCTTTTATCTATTGCTAGAAAGCGTGATTTTACTCTTTTAAATTCTTTTAATTGTTCAGAGTCTGAATGTTTAATGTCCACCCAACAAGCTTTAGAAACATTTAAATTTTCGTAAGAACATTTAGCAGAATATTCATGTTCTAATCGATATTGAATAACTTCAAATTGCAGTGCACCTACCGTACCTATTACTTTTCTTCCATTTAATTCTAAAACAAATAACTGTGCAACTCCCTCATCCATTAATTGGTCAATTCCTTTTGCTAATTGTTTACTCTTTAAAGGATCTACATTGTTTATGTATTTAAAGTGTTCTGGCGAAAAACTTGGAATTCCCTTGTATTTCATAAGTTCACCTTGAGTTAAGGTATCACCAATTTTAAAGTTCCCAGTATCATGCAAGCCTACAATATCCCCAGGATATGACACGTCAACAATTTCTTTACGTTCAGCAAAAAAAGCATTGGGACTAGAAAATTTCATTTTTTTATTATTTCTTACATGCAAGTAAGGCGTATTTCTAATAAAAGTCCCAGAAACAATTTTTACAAATGCCAATCTATCTCGATGTTTTGGATCCATATTAGCATGGATCTTAAATACAAATCCACTAAAACCGGTTTCTTCAGGTTTTACAATTCGAGTATCACTTTCTTTAGGTCTTGGTGAAGGAGCAATTTCAACAAAGCAATCTAAAAGTTCTCTAACTCCAAAATTATTTAATGCAGATCCAAAAAATACAGGTTGTAAATTTCCATTTAAATAATCTTCTTGTGAAAAAGGTGGATACACTTCAGTAGCTAATTCAACATCTTCCCTTAGTGAATTTGAAGTATCATTGCCAATTAATTCATTTAATAGAAGGTCATTAATATTATCAATACTGATAGTTTCTTCAATATTTTTTCTACTATCACCACTAAATAAATTAACATTATTTTCCCAAATATTATAAATACCTTTAAAATCGTAACCCATACCTATTGGGAAGCTCATAGGTGTTACTATTAGATTTAATTTTTGTTCAATTTCATCCAATAATTCAAAAGCATCTTTACCTTCTCTATCTAGTTTATTAATAAAAACGATTATTGGAATATTTCGCATTCTACAAACTTCTACTAGCTTAATAGTTTGTTCCTCAACGCCTTTTGCTACATCAATAACTACAATAACACTATCTACTGCTGTCAATGTTCTAAAAGTATCTTCAGCAAAGTCTTTGTGACCTGGAGTATCAAGTATATTGATTTTTATTCCTTTATATTCAAAAGCTAAAACAGAAGTTGCAACAGAGATTCCTCTTTGTCTTTCAATTTCCATAAAATCACTAGTGGCCCCTTTCTTAACTTTATTTGATTTTACGGCACCTGCTTCCTGAATAGCACCTCCAAATAACAGAAGCTTTTCAGTTAATGTAGTTTTTCCAGCATCTGGATGTGATATAATACCGAAGGTTCTTCTTCTCTTTATTTCAGTAGGTAGCGACATTTTTTTCTTTTTTAATAGTATACAAATATACAAGTTGTTTTACTGTTTGTAAATAGCTGTGTGTCTAATTATATTTTTGTTTTTACATTAAAATTTTAATGCATTTACATAATATAATTGATCAATTACTCTTAGAATAAAACACTTAATGAAAATAACAAATTGTCTTTTGTCGAATAAATTTACTTATAAACTGATGAATGTTTTATTCTACAATTATTAATGTTAAAGCTATACCAATTGTGATATGATTTAGATTATTTCTTGAAATAAGATTTACTTTTATATTAGAAGTAATTAATTGAAAATGAGTAGAAAACATTTTTTTTCTATGGTTCTATTATTTTAAATTAAAATGCCATAGGCTCCAATAATACAATATCATATTGCATTAATTAATCAATTAATCTGTTGTTTGTCGAGTTTTCTTACCTTTTATCTAAAACATTAAAATTTGTAGGATAATTCCTTAATGTTGATTTATTTTTGAAATGAACTTAACATTTTAGACATTTAGAATTTTTTATAAATTAAGATTATAAAATAAATAAATATGGAAAAAGCTACCTCTTTCTACTACAAAAAATCACTCTCTTTTGTGATTGTATTAATGACATTTTTTTCTATGAGTGTCTCTTTTTCACAAGAGGTAAATAATAGAAAAGGAAATGGTATTACTGAAGAGTCTGATTATTGGACAACTATAGATAAATATTCTGACGATTATATTAAAAAATATAATGCTAATTTAGATAAGATTTATAATGCGAATAGATTAAATAACACTAATTTTTCAAAATCTTTTAATCCAAATAGAACAACTATTGGTGCCTGTAACCTTTTGAGTTGTGGATCTTTTTTAAATGATGAGGTTAATTTTAATTCTTTTTACGGTGGAGAAATAGTTGGTGTTGACGGCCTTAGTAATTACGGTGCAGCTGTAAGTTATGATTGTTGGAACGATAGAGGAACTGTAGATTGGTCAGAAGGTCAATATGTATCTTACTCAAATGAATATGCAAATATTGGAACACCAGGTATTATTAAACAATCAAATATAGATGGTGGCGGATTTTCATTGTTTTCCTATAAAAATGAATCTATCAATCAAGACATTTCTGTCGAAACTAATACAATTTATACCGTTTGTTTTGAAATTGCTGTAATACCTAGGTATAATAATAATACTGGTGAGTTTGAAGAATTTATCCCAGATTTAGAATTTGGAATACAATCTGGAGGTCTCGTTATTAGCGATCCTTTAATATATACAGATAATGATTTAAATATACATCCAGCAACTGATTTTCCAAATAAGTTATCAACTGCAACTAGTGGTAATGGAGGTTATCAAAATCCTGGAGGATGGACAGAAATAGATCCTTATTGGGAAAATATTTGCATTACATTTTTAACAGATAACTCAGGTACTACTAATATATTTTATGCAACTGGTAGATCTGGTGGTTCTGTAGTATTAGTAGATGGATTACAGTTAAGCTTAGAAGGATATTCAAATGCTCCTGAATTAACAACAAATAGCCAATCTCTTTGTGTAAATGATCCAATTGATTTAGATGATTATGTGTTACCTCAAACAATTCCTAATGGTGCTGAATTAAAATGGAGTACAAATTCAGATCCATCCGTAATAGGAGATCATCTAGTAAATACAATAGTTACCCCTCCTGGTACATGGTATGCATTTTTTTATAATCCTAATTATAATTGTTTTTCACCAATTGCCACCCTTGTATTGACATCTTCAGATTTGGGTTCTAGCTATACACAAGATAATTTAAGTTGTTATGATAGCGCAGATGGAGCGATAGATTTAACTGTAACAAATGGATTACCACCTTATAGTTATGTTTGGACTACTAGTGATGGAAGTGGATTGGATGACGATGTTGCAGATCAATCTGGTTTAACATCAGGAACTTATGATGTTACAGTAACGGATGATAATGGATGTACTACATCCGAAACAATTACTATTGGTGAGCCTGATGAAGTTGTCTTAACAGCAACTGCAACAGAGGTTACTTGTTTTGGTGAAGCAGATGCGATCATTACTGCAAGTGC
>Ga0206130_10000568_pt1 | contig 61328 bp, 57 predicted proteins | sample Helgoland_Spring_9_FD_148637 | JGI IMG/M metagenome (GOLD analysis project Ga0206130, IMG submission 148637) | Pelagic subsurface seawater microbial communities from Kabeltonne, Helgoland, North Sea - Helgoland_Spring_Bloom_20160512_1 | ecosystem: Environmental > Aquatic > Marine > Epipelagic ... | reverse complement strand
AGCAGGTCATCACACAGCCCTTCTATGCCACCCCCCGCCTGCTGAAGCCGGGCCTGCAAGAGTATTCTTACGAGTTAGGTTTTGTGCGCAGGAATTTTGGCACCGATAGTAATAACTACGGTCGCCCCCTGGCGGTCGGCACGCACCGCTTGGGGATCACCGAGCAGTTCACCGGCGAGATTCATGGTGAGCTGCTGGGCCATCAGCAGACCTTAGGGCTGGGCGGCGTGTTGATGTTGCCAGCCGCTGGCGTATTATCTGGTTCCTTTGCTGCGAGCCATAGCGATCGGGGCGTGGGCGGATTACTGGCGCTTGGATTGCAGCGTCAGGGCCGCTACGTTAGTTTCGGCGCGAACACACAGCTCGCCAGCCAGCGCTTCGCGAAGTTGGGGCTGCAGCCCGAAGCACTTGCGCCCCGGCAGATAAGCCAGGTGTTTGTCAATCTGGCGACTACCGATTATGGCTCCTTCAGAGCGAACTACACGCAGCAGGCCTTCCGTGACCGGACTGGGAATAAGATACTGACCGCGGGTTATAGCAGGAAGATAGGGCGTCAAGGCAACCTGACCGCGTCTGTGACTAGGCTTCTCAGCGGGGACGCAAAGACGAGCTTCAACCTGAGTTTCTCTTTGCCATTGGGCAATCGGACCAACGCCAGCATCAACACGTCGGCGCAACCTGGTCGCGAGCAGACCAGTCTACAGGTGAATCGCAGTGTGCCAGCAGGTAGCGGCTTTGGTTATCGTCTAGCTGCGGGACTGAGCGATTCAGATCGCCTTGCGGCGGGGGTCAGTGCGCAAAATGGAATTGGTGCTTATAATTTGGCGGTAGATCAGCTTGAGGATCAGGTGGCCTTCCTCGGCAGTGCTAGTGGTGGCGTGGCGTTTCTCGGGGGTAGCGCCTTCTTGAGCCGACGTATTACCGACAGCTTCGCCGTGGTGCAGGTGCCCGACTATTCCGACGTGGGCATCTATGCAGACAACCAACTGGTCGCGCGCACTGACGCAGACGGCAATGCGCTGTTGCCAAGGTTACGCCCTTATCAAAAGAACCTGGTGCGCATTGAACAGGCTGATTTACCCTTTGATGCGCAGATTGATGCCATTCAGCTGGACGCCGTGCCGTATTTCCGCAGTGGCCTGCTGCTGAGGTTTCCGGTTAAGCGCTCGCGCGGAGCGCTGCTCACGGTGGTGCTGGAAAACGGCGAACCTCTGCCAGCCGGCGCGCTAGCAGAAATTATTGAGGACAGCGATGAAGAAAATGAAGTATTCCCCATCGGCTTGAGGGGCGAGCTTTATCTGACCGGACTGGGGGCGAGCGATCGGCTGAGAGTCACTTGGCTAGAGCAGCGTTGCGAGTTCATGTTGTCTTACCCTGAGTCGACCGACCCGCTGCCCTATCTAGGAACTTATACCTGTACTAGAGTAGCGCCATGAAAACATTTATCAGCCGAAAATCCAGCATCTTCCGAACTCTTCAACTGCTTCGTTCTACAGTGGCAAGTGCCTTTGCGGGAACACGCAAGCGCAACGCGGCGGTGCCTTGGCTTGTCGCATTGGCCTTTACACTAACAGCGCAGCAGAGTCATGCATGCATCCTTAACGTTACAGGGGTGAACTTTGGAAGTTATGACGTGTTCAGTAATGCAGTGCTTGATAGCACCGGCAACATTGGCGTGAACTGCCCTAGCGGCGTCGGGTATTCCATGGCGCTCTCCGCGGGAGGCGGGACCCATGCGCAGCGTGTCATGAACAGCGGCGGCCATAGTCTCAATTACAACCTTTATACCGCCGCTAACCGCGCCGTCGTGTGGGGCGACGCTACCAGCGGCACCGTTACAGTAAACGGCACCGGTATTGGTGTGAATGTAAATCACGCGGTATACGGACACATCCCCGCCCGCCAAAACGTATATGCGGGCAGCTACAGCGACATCGTTATTGTAGAGCTAACTTTTTGACAAAATATATGTGAAGACGTGCGCGTGGAAAGTGGGCAAGACCATAGAGTTTTCGTGCACAGTATCTAGCACCAGCATGTCTTTTCCTCACGAACCGTTCAAAGACCCCTGCCCTTTAAAACAGTATCTTCGCTGAAAACGTTTGATTATCCTAGTTTTTAGGGTGCATGACTTATCCACTGGAGGGTTACTGACCTTTAAACGGCTAGGTCACGTACACGAAGAAATTATTAAGGTGTCCTATCTCATGCAGCAACACTAAAAAAGCGGCCCGTGGGCCGCTTTTTCTTTAACTGATTAACTACTAAACAACCTTACCAGCCAGTAATTTCTTTCAGGCCATTGCCAATCTCAGCAAGACTCCGCACGGTTTTGACACCGGCATCTTCTAGGGCTGCAAACTTCTCATCTGCCGTGCTGCTATACCATCTATGTTAAAGCAAAAAATGGGGGTAATCGTAAATAATGCATCGCTTTGTGGAATAGGAGCCATAACGTCGGTACCTGCAAATTATACAGCCTCAAAGTTTGCAGTCATCGGACTGACCAAAGCGATTGCCCTAGAATATGCAGAGTACAATATCCGTTGCAATGCAGTGTGCCCTGGCGTGGTCAACACAGGTATGCGCGAGCACGCGATGCGCCGTATTGCCGAAAAAGAAAATATCACACTGAAACAGGCGCAAAAGCATGAGGATCTTAGTATTGCTATGAAACGTGCCGCGCAGCCGGAGGAGGTAGCGGACTTAGTTCTGTTCCTTTCTGGCCCAGATTCTGCCTATATTACCGGCGCTGCTTTGCCTGTAGCTGGAGGCATGGCAGCAGGGCTTTAGGCGAATTAGTATGTTACGGACTGCAGACGCATGTTCTCAGGCGAAATGCCATACGTTCGCTTAAATGCACGGCCGAATGAATTTGGTTGCGCGTAATTCAAACGATATGAAATTTCTTTGATCGACATATAGGACTCTAGCAGATATTGCTTTGCCAGACTCATTCGTACATCAACTACCACCTGTTTATAAGTAGTACCACTCTGGTAGAGTTTTTCCCTAAGATTGCGTGGTGACATGTTCAGTTTACTTGCCACCGCCTCCAAACCAATGCCAATCCCATCTGGGCGCAACATAATACGTCGGACTTTCTGGATAACATTACTCACCAGGCCATGCTCTGCAAGCATCTCAGCGCACTGCGCCTCACACAGCAAGTAAAGCTCCCGATCAGCGCCACTTACAGTTGTTTTAAGCCATTCAGCAGGGAAGTTGATACAAAGGTGAGATGTGTCGAACTGCATTGAAGATTTAAAAAAGCGCCAATAACTATCTTGATAACTAGGCCGGGGGTAGTCCAGCTGAATATACATTTTTGATAGATTAGTTGAAGCGGGCAACATTCGAGAAAGCATATTATATTTCGAACAAATAAAGTCTTCTCGCTCTAACCGTGACGGCATATGATCGAGCAATCTAATGCTTGCAATGTCTTTGTGCCGACAAACCTCAAAGTTAAAATTACTATAGGCCAAACTTGAAAACCTCGACGACACCTCAAGCGCCTTACCAATATTTTCGCTGTTGATAATGGCGTAACCTAAAATACCCAAGCCAGACAATCGAACCGCCTTGGAGAAGGTAAGAATGATATCCGGGATGAGCTGATCTTGAGTATTGTAAAGGACCTGTTTAAAGTCTCTGAATACTGCCTTTCCAATGGCACCCCCAAGAACCGCGCCATTAGACAAGCCAACCTCATCGGGTTTGAGTTCAAATTGCAAGCCCTCAAGACGCTGCCGCTCGCTCTCATTACACCATTATCAGACTTCATTCTCGTCAATTTTTTCAAGATACGACCCTAACCTACTGATTTAATTGCAATACGGGATGCCGTTATGGGGGCGAAGTTGACATATACGGCCGACGCTTGATCGCCTGCAGTGCGATTTTAAAGAGCAGTGGCACAGCAAACCCTTTGCCGACGCTCTTTGAGGAACCATTGAGCAAGATTTTTTCGCGAAGGCCAGTATCGGTTTTTGCCTGAAAAAGAAGTTTAGCCGCTCGCGCGAGTCCCTCTCGGAGGATTGGCACCGCCCAGCGGTACTGGGGGAAAAGCGTTGTCATGATGGTTGAGAGCCAAAGGCTGCGAATAAGCAGACCGACCTCCATACCCAAAACAATATCGTCGATGTCACTCTCTTGGAACTCCGTCACGTTGATGCCCGAGGCGATACAGGCATCACGGTACCCCTGGGCCAGCGCACGGCGGCTTGCAAGGGACGGGTACTTTTTAGATTGTGGTTCAGGGTCGTGCAGATAGCAACCGAGGTCAGCCGCCGCGGGTAGCCGCATGACGCGATCATAGTCGATGAGCACCAGGTCAGGACTGGCTGATGTACTGCCACTTCGGATCATGGTGTTATCATATTTGAGGTCGCCGTGACCTACGACCAATCGCCCCATGAGTGAATCGGGGTCAAGCAGACCAAAAATGGCTTTACCTAGTTTAACAACGCCTTCAACATCGCCTTCGGTCAGGTGTTCAGTGCTCAATATATCGATGAAGGATCTCCCAAAACGGCGATAGTCACCCACTTGAACAATGTGCTGCTTCAGGGTTTCGTTTTCTATACAGTCGACGGCCACCGTTTGCTCATCACGCCCAAGTTTTTCCAAAAGCCCTTGATCAAACCAGCCCGAATCTAAGCTATGCAGCTCGCCAACTGCATTGCCCAAAGCAAGCGCATATTGTTGCGCCTCTGGCCCATTCATCAGTGCGGCATCACCCACTCGGCCTGCTATAAATTCTGTAATGCAAATATTGGGCGCGAGGATATTGTCTTGATATAACAAGCTGGCGTGTCGAGGGTGGGTGCCCCAGGCACGCTGCGCTGCAGCAGGTATCCATGGGTCGGTGGTTTTAAAAAAAAGCTGCGACGCGGGGTCTTCATCATGGCTACCCGGAATTCTAAGTAACAGTGGCAAAATGTCTGCGCTGTCTGCTGAAACTTTAAAGACCGAAGCGCCTGAATATCCCCCCGCCAGTGCTTCGACCATGATCGCATTTTCGTCAATAGTGCCCCACGCTGGAAAGATATCGCTCAGGAGGTCCAGAATCGCTGTGGGATCGCCATCGGCCAGTCTAGCGCGGTCTCCGTCACTGAGTGGGGTAGTATCGCTCACGGTTTCCTCCGGACTTCACATGGGTTGTGTCAAAAACCAGTGTACATGAAAGTTCCAAACCAAAGCGGCCCCAACCACATTGAGACCGACGTCATACATCGCGGGGATGATGCTGCCGCTTTCGTAGTGCCTTGGATTTTGAGGTACACATCTATAGCAGAGTATAAAAAGAATTAACCACATTTCTGGTACATCAGCCAACCACACAATCCCCCTAAAACTAAGCTTGGCTTCAGTTCTCGATGGGATTTGGTAGCGTTTAACGAATTATCGAACTGGGCCACGGCGATGATCCTGCATTTTTTACTGTATGTCGTCACACCCTTTCGGGGACCGCGCTGGCTGACCTAAGAGACACTTCAGCTTATCGCGATTGTTTGGCCTCACAGCAGGGAATACCGACACCCACCACACACAGCCAGCAACTGCCCGGACGGGTTTGCGGACCGCGCCTGTGCTAACAATAAGAATTGTGCTCGGGCGCTTGATTTTCCATAATGTAAAACAGAGCCTTTAAAGCTTGCTACGCTCCCTCATAGAAAAGGACGCTGTTATTCCTCAATTAGATTTAGCAATCGTCGGCGCAGGTGTCTCGGGTCTTTACAGTGGTTGGCGGTGGATGACGAGTCCCGCAGGTCAAGGCACACACTCGGCTGTTTTTGAGTGCAGCGACCGTATCGGTGGGCGCCTGCTCACAGTCCAACCGCCTGGCATGCCAGAAGCCAAGATCGAACTCGGCGGAATGCGCTTCACCTCCAACCATAAGATCATTAAAGCCCTGATCGTCGACATGCAACTCGAGGTCGAGTCTTTTCAACCTTCGGAATCAGGAAACATCGCGTATCTCCGCGGGCGGCATCTGCAAACCGCCGATCTCGCTCACCCCGAACGCGTGCCCTATGACATACCTCAAGAGGATTACGAAGGCTTCCTAAGCGGGTTCACCGCACTAGCGGCGAAACGCTTCCTCGGTAAGGTGCTTGAAACTTCCAATGTAGACCTCCAAAATCTGGATTGGGATGCCGTAGCAGAGAAGGGCATCTACGACGACCATGCCGTTACCGACCTTACACTGCGGTATGCCTTTAGCCACTCGATGAACAACGAATCCTTTCAGTTCGCAGAGGACACTAGCGGCTACGGGAGCATTTTTCGCACTTGGAACGCAGTGGACGGCTTTGCCTGGAACCTTGATGACTACAGCCCAGACGTTAGCTACTGGCGGTTGAATAGTGGATTTGAAACCGTACCAATCACGCTTCGTGATCGCTACCTTGCAGCCGGCGGAAAGGTGCACTGCAACCACAGGCTGATCCGCTTCGACACCGTGCGTCTTGCCGACGGGACCGAAGGCGTAAAACTCCATTTCGCCGTAGGACAAGAAGAAAGAGTTGTGCACGCGCGCCGCCTAATTCTGGCGATGCCCCGGCGTTCATTGGAGCTCTTAGAGCAGCGCGGTACTGCGCTTGACTTAAACCATAAAGATGTCCGCGCACTCATTCGCTCAGTGGTTCCGATCCCGCTCTTCAAACTCGTTCTTTGCTACCGGCACCGATGGTGGGAGGACTTAGGCATCACACGCGGACAATCCGTAACAGACCTTCCCGTCCGCCAGTGCTACTACTGGCCGGTGGGTGGAAATACAGAGGCAGGAGCTATCCTCATTTACAACGATGGCCACGACATGGACTACTGGGAGGGGTTGCGCGGACACCCCGACAAATTTTCAGCGCCATTTCTTATAACGGTATTGACTCGCATGGCCGCAGTTGATGGCGAGATCGGCCCACGTGAGCGCGATTTAGTGCAGACTTTTGCTGACGAGTGGGATCTGACGATAGATTGGAATAAATTGTCTTCTGACAGTTCCAGGCGTGGGCGAATTATTGAAGTCCAAAAGGCGATAACAGAGTATCTCGATACCAGCCCTCCTCAGTCTCAGGCTGCACATCTTTTGGAGTTGGCACAATTGCTGATTGACGCAGATGAACACATCAGCCTTGAGGAACAGACGGCTTTTGATGAAATTAGCAGATCTATCAGCCAGTTTCAGAACGAAGCCCATCTCAGTGAGGCTCAGTTACCAGCGGAAGAATGGAAACAGCATCCCGCCCCAGCCCTCATGGTTAAGGAGGCTCACAGGCAAATCCTTGCCATGCACAACGCCAAGGATACTCCCGACCGAAAGCCCTACTCAGCAGCCTACCGCGATTGGCGGGACAACCCCTACGGTGGCGGTGCTAACTTCTGGCGCCAGCATGTGAACAGCCGCGAGGTGAGTCGGCGCATCGTCCAGCCCATGCGCGGACGGCCAGTTTACATCTGTGGCGAGGCCTACTCCCACGAACAGGGCTGGGTAGAAGGCGCCCTGATGACAGCAGAGGACCTCCTGCAAAACCACCTTGGGCTCCAACCTCCCGCCTTCTTAACGACCTCCAGACCCGAGCACCACCTCCATGGAGACTGATAAAAAAACACCGCGCACACCGCTTTTGTCTGCCGAGCTCGCTGGGGCACTCGCGCTGGGATTGACCGTTCTTGCCTGGGCGGGATTCTTCCTTTCCCTACGCGCCGGCGCGAAAGCGGCTCTGCCTGTGGGTGAGCTAGCAGTATTCCGTTTTCTTCCCGCCGCGCTATGCTTCCTGCCTGTGTTGTGGCGGCGCTGGCATAGAATCATGGCAGTACCATGGCCACTGCTTCTGATAATCGTATGCGGCGCGGGCTTGCCCTTCTTTTGGTTGGCCGGCATGGGAATGCGCTTCACGTCGGTGGCGGACGGCAGCACGCTTGTGCCAGGGGCATTACCCTTGTTCGTCTCACTACTTGCGTTCTTTTTTCTAGGTCAGAAAATCACACCCACGGGCCGCAACGGACTGGTGCTCATTTTGATCGGTGTCTTGCTCATGATTGCGTTCTCAGTTAACCAAGCTGCTGCCGGATTGTGGCAGGGTTATGCGCTCTTCCTGTTTGGAAGCCTTCTATGGGCGGCATTTACCCTCGCTTTGCGCCGCAGTGGACTGGAAGCCCTCGAAGGGGCTGCCGTGGTCACCTACGGATCAATTGCCCTCCTCGTCATCCACCTGCTTTTCAGCGGCGAGCCTTTGCAACTGCTCGACCTGCCTGTCAATGTTTTCGCTACCCAGATTCTCCTTCAAGGTATCGGCGTCGGCCTAGTCTCAACAATCAGCTATGCCTATGCCGTGGCTAAGCTCGGTGCGAATCGCGCCTCTTTAGTCGGCGCGCTCACCCCGGTTGTCTCTACGCTCATCGCCATTCCATTCTTAGGCGAAGTGCCGCCCGCAAGCGCGATACTTGGAATGGCCTTGATCATCGCCGGTATCGCATTAACCAACCGCCCCTAATACACCCGCCGCTGAAAACCGTTTTCATCGGCGATTTTAGACCGCTACAGCATGAATGGTGTTGAAAGGTTTTGGAATGTCTCGATAACTCCTATGAGTTTCATCTAGTCAAACGACCGCTTCAATCCTGGCCTATGTGCAGCAAAGTCCTATAGCGCTAAAATTCCGCGTATTGGACTATCTGCTCTTCACCGACGGCGTGTTGGTTTATTACCTGCCGCCCTACTTTTTCGATGTCTTGAGTGAGGAGCACCGGATTGGTGCTAAGCCAACCAAAATCCTAAGTACACTCATCTTGTACCAACATCGAGTTAGGGCGCTGCATGGCGGATTGGGTGCTGCCCGCAATTCCTGTTCGCCAATGGATACTTACCCTGCGCAACCTCGTCACCAGCCACCACCGCAAGATCTGGACTATGGGGCGGGCCTACTTAATGGTTGACCCATTTGGCCTGCATAAAAGACCAGGACCACGGCATTCTCATCGCCCTCGTTGGCGCCAGAGTGCGGGATGCCTACCAGTTCGATTAACGAGTCATTTACATGAAGCGTTCTGGTAGCCCCATCTGGCCCGTAAACGGTCAGAGACCCACTGAGTATGAACCCAGCATTGGCGTAATCGTGTATGTGGTCCGGGAGCTTCGCCCCGGGGGGAATGGTGTATTTCAGAATGCTGATCTCAGCTTGACCCTGACTATACGGCGGTAAGGGCTGACCATTCCACATCATGTGCGATTGCGCGATGATCTCAACGCCCACATCCATTGAAATCGGATCTGCACGGACGCCACTACTAATTGAGCTAACTACAAGCATCAAACAGGCGGCATAAAGGAGTTGGGTAATTTTGATCATTCTTTTCTTAACCGTTGCCAATCATGTGATTTGTGGCCAATGCAAGGCTGTTTCAGTTCGTTACGGCGGTGCACATTGCTCTAGCAGGGTTGCCATGTGGTGACCTTCAGGGTTGGCCTGATATTTTGGCAAGTTATCATTTGCAGGCTCAACAATCGCTTCGTCAGTGTGCATATGATAGTCGAGGCCATTGACGCTAAGCGTGGCAGGCACGCCCTCGATCGGCACGATCGCCATATCGAAACCGATCGGCGAGCAATCTCCCAGCAAGCAAGTACCGCAATCAGTGCAGAAGTAGCGTGGCACTGCATCGTTGTATTTGGTCCCGGGCACGACGTTTAATCCGTCCAAACTCGTGTCTACCTGATCACGCCTTATCATCACCAGCGTCTGTGTAAAAGAATCACCGTCATTTGCTGACCGGCAGTCGGCGCAGTGACAAATTGCTATATGTATAGGCGAGCCATGGGCTTCCAACTCAGTGTTTTGGCATGCACAAGTTATCAACCAACGATCTTCGTGACTTCGGTCTTGCATAACCTTTACACCTGCATCTTAGTTTGTGCTTTGAACGTTAGATCGAATTATGACGAGATTTTAGACCGAGCAAGCGTAACGGGTATTCAGGCAAAGTTGAAGGTCTCGCCCACTCGTTCTTAGTCGACAGCGGCCATGTCAATGCCATTGAATGATTCAACAAAATCAGGGCCTCCATAGGCGGGACTCAATTCCAACGAAATCTGCTCCACACGGATACATTCTTCTCTACCTCAAAATACCAGTAATCTTTCCTATCCCTAGTTAACGTCGCAGGCTGAAACTATCGACGAACAGAATGGTCGTAAAACCCCAGTCCGCGATACATATCAAATCCAGTAATTTGTCTAATCTCAGGCGACAGTTCGGCAAGCCTTTTCGGCGGAATGCTCAGGTATTGGTTTTCTTCCTGACGTAACCAACCCACGGAATAGGTCAGGATGATACCGTAGCGCCAGTCTTGCGCTGTATTGGCACCGGCACCATGCAAAGTGCCACCCATCCAGAAAAGTACCGATCCAGCCGGCATTTCTGCCTGAACAATTTCCTCGTCTTTAGCAATCCGATCTGCAGGCCATTTGTGACTGCCTGGTACCAATAGCGTCGCACCATTGTCCGCACGGAAATCTGATATTGCCCACATACTCGCGACGATGAGATTGGGACGTGGTATTGGGAAAAATGTGAATGAATCCTCCTCCCGGTGCAATACCTGACCTCTTGCACCAGGCCCGACTTCCAATGCTGCAGTAATATGCAACTGGTAGCCGAATTCTCCATTAGGCAGGAGAAGGGCTTCGCAACATTGTTTCGAGAGAGGGTGCGCAACAAGTTGATCAGTGATAGTCGATGAATGTGCGACCAATCCAGCCACACGGCGGGTTCGGCCCGGATAGAATTGAGTCGGATCTTCTTTTTCAGTTTCAATTACCCGGGCTTTTTCCATGTGTGGGGCCAACTCTTCTTTAATAGACTGACGTAAATTGGCATTCGTCACGCCGGTGATGACTACGCACCCGGCATCATCTAACGCCTCAGCGACTTCACTACTTGGCGATTTAACTGAGAATTGAGGAATAGACATAGTGTTGCGTTCTCCAAAATACTTTGTTTTGCGGCAGTCAAAAATATGAAAACGATCAGCTCACAGAGCGATCATAAAAGCCTAGCGCCCGATACATATCGAACCCGGCAATTTGGCGAACTTCAGGTGATAGCTCAGCAAGCCTTGCTGGCGGTATATCCATGTATTGATTTTCCTCTTGGCGAACCCAGCCAACCGAATAAGCAAGGACAACACCGTAACGCCAGTCTTGCGCTGTATTCGCGCCAGCTCCATGTATCGTCCCACCTAACCAGTAAAGCACTGACCCTGCTGGCATTTCTGCCGGAACAATTTCTTCGTCTTTAGCAACCCGCTCTGCTGGCCACTTATGGCTGCCTGGCACAAGCAAAGTTGCGCCATTGTTCGCGCGGAAATCAGTGATTGCCCACATGCTGGCGACGATGAGGTTGGGACGCGGGACGGGGAAGAAAGTGAAAGAGTTATCATCCCGGTGTAGGATCTGGGTTCTTGCACCAGGCCCGACTTCCAACGCTGCGGTAATATGCAACTGGTAACCGAATTCTCCATTAGGCAGGAGAAGGGTTTCGCAACATTGTTTTGACAGGGGGTGTGCAACCAGTTGATCAGTGATAGAGGGTGAACGTGCAACCAATGCTGTCACACGACGAGTATGGGGTGCGTAGAAATCTTCCGGATCATCCTCTTCAACCACATTGGCTTTTTCCATGTGGAGCGCCAACTCATCTTTAATAGATTGTCGTAACCCAGCATCTGTCACACCAGTAACGACTACACACCCGGCCTCATTCAAGGCCTCAGTGATTTCACTGCTCGGCGACCCAGCTGAAATTAGTGGAATCGACATTTTGCTGTCTCCTTGGCTATACAATTCACATTGTGACGCTTTTGGGTTCCTTGTCTATCTCAGCAAACCTGCTCTGACTGTTTCAGTGAGAACCTGCCAACATAAGCTTCATTGCCCATACTCTTTGGTTGACTCGCTCATCTAACTCGCCGTGTGCTGTCAACCAGAAAATAACCAGACCCCATGAGCGAGCTGAAAACTGTGGCTAATTCCTCAAGGTCGAATTTGCCTTTCAGTTTTTTCTGAGCCTGAAGCCGGCTAAGGCATTCGTAGTAGAAGGGAATGTCCCTTCCGATCAGGATCTGAGTCAGTGCAGGATTGTTGTTTGCCATCAATGCTGCTCTTGTCATCGCAGCAGCGTATTGGGGAGTTTGCTGAATCTGACCGGTCATAACTTCGCAAGACATTGGGAGCTTGCTGCGCATTTGCCTGAATATTTTTATATTGACCGATTTAGCATGATAGTGGCGTTACCTGTCCTAGCGTCCGGTTAACAAATTAATATAAAGGTACTAGTCCATAAATTTATCTTTTTTAGTTAGTTTTAATTTATATTTTAAATGGTTGAAAAATGGGACATGTTTAATAATCAAAGAAGGGAAAAATAAACTGATTAATTTATTTTTTATCTCTTCTTTAAGCAAAGGGAAAAACTTAAAGTGGTGAATACCGGTACCACCTAAAACCCGACCAAACGCCATGTTCTGTTGGCGCAGCAGGGTTACCTGATCCCTAACGTTTTTTGCTCTATCCAGAACCATATCCTGCGCATCATTTAACGCTTCTGTTAATTCAGTTTTTTGGCAAAAACCTTCAAAGTTTTGCTCATAGTTATCGAATATATAAGCGTACTTTTTTGGTAACCTTTCGCTGAATTTTTTTGTCCAGCCTCTGCGGTTTAATTTCAAAACGTTAGATAGATTTTTTCTAGTCGGATCAGATCTCGCTATTAGAGCAAGGTACTCTTCTTTTGATCTTAAAACCCTATGAAGCACAAGGGCCTTGTTATAATAATTACTCTCATGTTTTTCGGAAATAGCTGCATGAGGCGAAGATATTTTTATATCAGCTAAGCCTGTCTTAACCATGCACTTGCAAAACTGATCGTATTCACCCTTAGTGCACTCTGAAAGCAACCTAAAAGGGGCATTATCACCCGTTGCGCAAAACCATCTGAAATTAATAATAGGAGAGTTAAATAATCCTTCGCTATAAAGGGTACTCAATTTTTTATCTAACAGTAAAAATTCATCAATATCTAAAAATAGAATATAGTCATACTCTCGCGGATCTGTTTTGTTATAAATATCAGCATAACTTTTGGATTGTAATGGATAGTAATTTATAAACCGCTCGGTTAAACGTTGTTTTATTAAATCATCTTCACTTTTTTCTATACCATCGACTACTCGATAATTCACCGGATGCTTTGTTTGTATTTTATCTAGCACGGCCACCGAGTTATCACTGGTATTATTGACGTATACCATGACACCTGCGATGCCAATGCTTAAATGGTGATAAATCCATTCCGGCAAATAGGCGCCTTCGTTTTTTGCGATCCCCGCTAATAATATTCTTGGTTGCATTGGCGTTGCTCTCACTGGTATTTAATAAAAGCGAATACAGCATTGATATTAATGACATATTATATAAATTGTTATAGGAATATTGTTTTGAGACCTAAGATAAAAATATAGTTGGGTTAGTACTTTTGGTGTAGAAAGGAGTAATAACGTTTTCGTTTTAAAGTGCTGGCCAGCAAAGAACGAAACACTAACCGCAGCACATGGCCATGGCACAGGCCTTCTCGGCTTCGAATTCACGAATGTGAGGTAAACAGCTGCTCCAGGATCAACTAAGCACCAAGCACTGCGTGCCTATCGCACCAGAATCTGGTCGGAATCATTTCCAACCAAAATCGAGCAACATTGATACTCTCATCTCGCCGTCAAAAGAGCGTTAATATTTCCTATCCTTAATCGTAACGAAGCTGGACGAGAACATTAACTATGAAAGAATCACCCCTTGAGAAAACAACCGGATTCAAGATTGGATTCTTGACTATGGCGATCGCCGGTTTTTTTGCCTTAGTCAGGTTGGCGGATGAAAATATACCGGGGAACGTGGTTGAGGCAGTCTTGTGGCTGTCGTTAGTCCTTTTTCTATTGCTCTGTTTTTTACACTTAAAAATAAGATTTAATCTTTTTTTCGGATTCATGGTCCTTGGAATTCCGGTAGGCATCTCTTTTTCAATCGTTGATATAGTAAATCTTTTAACAACCGCGACCAGCCCTGATGCAATTTCTTTAGGGATCGCCACTTCGTTATTCTTCGCTTTTTTTGGCGGGTTCGTCTCAGCCATCGGATATTTTGGCTACTCATGGGGTGAACCCGTAAAGCAAAGGACGTTAAGAATAATTGATTGCTTAATTGCTCTAGCAATCATAGTAATCGTGCCGGTTATAAGATGGAGTAACTTTGCTGATTTTCTAGATGCGACGTCATTAGGAATTTTTTGCTCGGTCTTAGCTATGGGTATTGGGTTAACAAAATTTAAAGAAATGCCAGTGCTGTCCGCATTGCCTAATATTTTTGTTTGTGTTTCTCTTTTAGGCGCAGCTCTTTCAACTATCGGTTTCGTATCAGCAAGTTTTGCAATGGATCGTCAATTGGCAGGTCCCAATATGGCTATAGGGCTCTTAACAATGTTCTATGGTGTGAATGCCTACGTGCTGTCTTTCTTGTTAACACTGACGACCGACGATCCCTCAAAAAATCTTAATTTGGCCACAAAAAATTGGCATTTAGTTGAAGGCTTCATGTTTCTTTTCTTCATGACGTTAGGCCCACCAACATTGTTTGAGATTATTGACGGTGCTGAACGGGACACGGCTGACGAAGTTGAGGCTTACATTGAAGAGCGTATTCCTGTTCAGTAAGTTTGTCCGGAGGCGCCTGAGCTAGGGGCGCTCGGCTTTAATTTCGCAAACGTCAAATTATCTCCTATTCCAATGCAGGACAATGGCTAACCTGCGCGTATGACAAGTCGGGTATCACGGCTTCCCCACTCTTTTGAATGCATAACAGCCGTGCTCCATACTCTTGGCTCAGCAGCAATAACGTGGTTGTAGTTCCTATCCGTGAAGTCTGAGGTAAACAGCTGCTCCACGATCAACTAAGCAACAAGCACTGCGTGCCTATCGCACCAGAATCTGGTCGGAATCATGTCCAACCAAAATCGAGCAACATTGATACTCTCATCTCGCCGTCAAAAGAGCGTTAATATTTCCTATCCTTTGCTGGGAGTGAAATTTGACCAGATCATTGGTGATGATCGCCTGATAGGACTGTTTTAATCGGCTCTCGTGGCTCCAAACTCGACGAACACTCACTGCGCTGAGGACAACAGGCGCCAGCTCTTTGGGTTACCGAATGCTACTCAGTGCCTTTGTTCGCAAGTTCAAAGGCCTCTAAGGCGGGTTCTGACTCAGGTTGCGCGACAAAGATCGCGATCAGGCTGATCATAGCGCCGTATCTGAATGCACTTTCCAGAGCGATGGGCCGAAGCAGTTCTGAACGCCACAGCTCAAAAAAAGACTCAGCAATAACAATAAACCCGCTGAATAACATGAAGACGGCGATACCGCACCCCACAAGTGCAGGCTGTTTTGCAACGCTAAAGTACTCTGTGCGAGCCGTTCTTGCGGACCACATACGATGTGCGCCAAACCAACAGAATGCGGCGGATAGGATTTTTGCCCACAAGATAAATAAGGCACCCAACCATGTCACGATCATGCTGGAAGTTGCTTTCCAGCCTTCTTGGCCCCCTTCTATGGTCGACATACTGGTGGCTAAATTGACGCTGGCAAGTGTGCCCGACCAATCGAGTAAGTTGAATAGGGCTCCAATCGAGCCCCACAAGGCAACAGCGAATATGAGTGCGATTTTAGTTTGTCTTAACATTTTGCTGGGCCTTTTCTGTACAGAAGTGCTGATAGGGTACCCTAACCATCCCTCAAACTGATATTGCCGTTATGTTTAACCTGGGTAGGCAGCGAGGGTTGAAAATCAAGGCATCTGTGGGCGGCTGGTGTCACTTCAGATCCGGTCCCCAGCCCGTCAACAGAGCGTTACTATTTCCTCTCCTTTGGGGCCAGCTAGCGAGTAGGGAAAGTGCGCCTAGGCTTGAAGCGTTTTGCTCACCTAGACCCGGCAATCAGCGACCTCAGGAGAGCCCCCAGTTAAGACCACGGCGCAGCAATTCGTAGTAGACCGGTAAGTCCCAACTGCCTCTCACGGCGTCGCACTGCTCCATGATTGGCTGCATGTCATACGGTCCGCAACAGTGACCTAACATGAGATACAAAATTTCACCGGCGCCCACCGCTTTGATATACATCTGCGGTTGCAGGCGCTGCGCATCGTCCCACTCCGGCGGTAAGTCAGTCATGACGTCGCTGCTGTAGCGCGATCCAAGCAAGACTTCAATGTCGCTCAATACTTCGCAACAGTAAGGTTCATCGGTGGCGATAAAATCTTCAAGGCCGGCAACCAAAGGGTGGTCCGGGCGCGTGACCATCACCCTAAACGGTTGAATAGGCGGATGGGTAATAAAGCGGGTACCCAACATCGCCATATAATCCGGTGCCAGATCAGGCGCATAGGGAACGCCGGGGATCGTCACACCAAAAGCCTCTATTGGCCCGTCTGTCGTGTCAAAATCCAGCAGTGAGTTAGTGCCATGCAATGCGAACCACTTTCCCCCACGCTCTAAAAAAGTGCGCAGGAGCGCTTGTTGCACAAGCGTTGGACGCACATCACACGTGTAGCTGATCAGAAAATCCGAAGCCAGAATTTCATCAAGATCCGAGAAGTCTTTGCCCACACGCACATGGGCTCTGGGCAACTCAGCCAATAGTTTCAACAATTCCAGCCGGGCAAACCCCGTGTCGTGAAAGCGCCCCCCGGCGACAAGGTAAACACTACATTTTTGACTCATCTGACCGAGCTCCTCGTCTTACGGGTTCATTCTAACCCAGTCGGGCCAATGCACACCGGGCGCAGCAATCACCCTACCGAGGCAAGACAGTCTAGTCGATTGCTGTTTATCACGCTAAACAGCGGGCTGATCCCAGCGTTGCCCCCAACGATTCACGTGGGTTTTTTTCTCGGCTGGTATGCGCCGCACGGGACCGAAATTACCGATCGGCCAACCAATGGGTATGGTCACCACCACCCCGTAGTCTTCAGGGATCTCAAAATACGCATGCAGTTCGTCTTCAAACACCTGATGCATGGTCGTCAACGCCGCACCTAAACCCACTGCGCGACAAGCCAACAGCATATTCTGTACACAGGGATAGACCGCGCCGAAGTTAGGCGGCGCCAAGCCAACACGGGCCTCGGGCGGCACTTTGAACGGCCAATCTCGCAGGCCACAAACTAAAACGAGATACGGCGTCTCATGCAAGTGGTCTATTTGGTAGAGCACCGCGCGCATCTGTCTAGACAGCTTACTGTCGCCCCCCGCAATTTCTTCTCGAGAGAGGCTAAACCGAGATTCCATCGCCGCCTTATACTGTTCCGCAAACCAGGCTTTTGCATGAACATCTGAGACCACCACAAATTCCCACGGCTGGGTGTTCTGCCCTGATGAGGCCTGAACACCGGCATTCAAAACCTGCATCAGTAACCCTTCGGGAACGGGATCCGGCTTTAGGCGCCGCATGGATCGCACGTTACCAACGAGGTCAAAGAATTCCGGATGCAGCATCACCTCTCGCCTACTCGATTGTGTCTTACCATTTTGAGAGCCTAAACCTAATAGGGAGCAGTGACAATTACGAGCCTGCACACTGACGTATTCGGGGTAAAACCGACGCCAGGCCACCAAATCGAGTTAGCGCAGAGATCGGTTACCACAGAATGAGTTGGGGGAGTATTCGTAAGTAGTGCTAAAGTACAAACTGTATCAGATCACTCAACCATCCCTCGACAGTCAAATTGGTCATCGATTTAATAGGAAACGACTAACGTGAAAACACTATTATTCTCAGTTCTATTGCTAATGTCCCCAATTGTATCTGCAGATATGGATGACCTATGTTTCGTCTACATTAAGGAATTTGGCACGAACGATATCCTAAACGCGATCGACGAACAGGGTTGTGTAAGAAATAACGTCTTACAAGTTGTCTATGGAATGGAAAATGCGTCAGAGACAATAATGATGTTCCATTCTGGGAGGTGGTGTAGATTCGATAGAAATATGGATATTGAAGCTGGTGTACTGAGTTGTGTTCTTTATGCAACCAAACCTAGAAGAAGATTAGACGAGCAAGGAAAATAAGTCGCGCTTCCCGTCTGTCTCACCCACAGACGCTAGATGAATCTTGAAGATTTGCCTATAACTTTGCGAGAACACTCACTAGTCACCACTCAAGCTGTTTATTCATAGCAGATTTTGAATACGATAAGCCCGTGCGGCCGTCCCGGCAAATAGATCCGCTTTTTCTGATAACGATGCGCCCGACGAAATGCGTTTAAACGCATTCCAACAGACTTGATAACTACACCAACGCTTTTGCACCGGAAAGTTAGACTCATACATTGACCGCGCTGGACCAAAGGCTTCAATACAAGTCTCCACCCATGGGCGCCAAGCGGCAGCGACCTCCTCGGAGCCCGGAGGCAACGTCCTATCGCCTTGGTAGCTTGGCATGCGAATGGGTAACGCACCGAGTTTTATCAGTACATTCTCACGCTGACTCACCCGTGCTATCGCCGCCTTCCATTGCGCGAACACCGCGTCAGTTTTACCTTTATACGGCCCTCCCAGAATTGGCGTACCCACGTGATTGAGGATGAGCGTTAAATCCGGGTGTGCATCAGCAAGCTGAGCTACCTCGTCTAATTGAGGATGATAAAGCCAGCAGTCTAAGGACAGATTGCGGCGCGAAAGCGCAGAAACCGCATCGTCAACGCGTCGATCTATGAGTAGATGCGCTTGAGCAGCTACATTGGCAATTTTTTCATCCGGATGCCACCCGCTAGAAAGCCGGACCCCGCGAAAGCGCCCACCTGAGGCCTCAATATGTTGATCGAGCAACGTTTCAACGGCGCCACCTAGGGTCAGATCAACATTACCAAACATCACATCACACGCCCTGGTGGGTCCGAACTCTCCACTGGCACTCATGGCTGCCTGGCCTCGAACAAACTCGGTCTCGCCCAGAGAGCGCTGCGACCTGACTCCTTCCGCGCGATACATGGAATGACACTCGGCATATACCGTAGCAACAATGTTGTGACCACTGGCCAAGTCGACGGCCAACTGCGGCATCAAATAAGTGTAATCGTTGCGGAGCCACAAATGATGATGTGGATCAACAATAGGCAACTCGGGCTCCAATATGTCTTCTTCCAGCTTGGCTAACCACTGGTTATCAGGCCCCCTCTGTCCAGTATTTGCCGCCATGCGCAATCCTCCTTATGTTTTCCGCTCTTATTGAGCAGTCCAGCCACCATCAATCGGCATTGCAGAGCCGGTGACATAACTCGCCTGGGCAGACAATAGCCATGCCACCACATCAGCTACCTCACTGGCGCCCGCAATCCTGCGCATCGGTAATTGGCCAACAACCTTATCAAGGACTTGTTGGTTTGCACCCGCCCCTTTCGCCAGCATCGGGGTATCGATAAAGCCAGGACACACCGCGTTAACTCGAATATTTTTCGACCCGTATTCAACGGCAGCTGATTTAGTTAATCCTATGACACCGTGCTTAGCCGCGTTATATGCGGTTGCATGCGGCAATGCCACCAACCCACAAATAGAGGCAGTATTGACAATGCTACCACCAGATTCTTGCTGCACCATCTGTGCGATCTCGGCCTGCACACAAGTGAAGACACCTGTTAAGTTTACCGCTAGCACGCTTGCCCATTGCTGCGGGTCAATGTCTAACAATTTGACGGTCGGGCCGGTGATGCCCGCGTTATTAAACGCGCCGTTCAAACGCCCGTGTTTCGCCACGATGGTTTGAATCGCCGCAGCTGCCGCACCTGGCTCTGCAACATCCAGCTCGCACACTTCAGCACTCCCACCAGCTTGCTCCACCTCCATCACCACTGCATGGCTAAGTTCGACTTGCCGATCCGCGACAACCACGTGAACGCCGTCGAGCGCCAATCGATGAACTGTTGCGGCCCCTATGCCGCTTGCGCCACCGGTAACTAACACTATTTTTTTATCAGCACTCATATTCTCTCCTCATTTTACTCATGACAGCGTCGCCTCAGTTGGCATGACCGGTAAGCAGCAGTTTCAATGGCTTTGATACATTACGTTAAGTGAATACCCAAGGTAACGATTTGCGGCGATTTCATTTAGGGTACTTGCGTATCTTGGCACACCACCATTGCAGAGGTTGTATCGAGTTTGGCCGGACTCATGCCCCTTAAGGTTCGAGTTATATCAGGTGAAAAAACTCTTCGCATTACGCAACAGCGCACCTTTATAAAGGCCTTGACGTGTTTGACCCATTTCGCTTCCTCCGCAGCATCTACATCGAACCTAAAATGTCCATGTGACCACAAATATTCGAGAAACAGGGTAACCCAATTCACACCCATCTGAGCGCTAGGAGGAAATTTGCGGCTGGCGTTTGCGGCCCCATCAATGAGTGAATTAGGAAACCCACTGATCATCAAACGCTGGTGAATCACAGGGTCATCTACACGCTGACGAATTCGCTCAGCCATTTATTTCGACATCTCTGCGTTAGCGGGTCTTGGCGTTGCCTTGCTACCAGCTTGGTCGGTGAAGGACGGAGATTTATAGCGGACGGAGCTTTTGCACTGAGAGGCTTGGTTTTCTCGCTTTGATCTCAAAGCCGGCGCCCGACAGCATGCCGGTCTTGGTGTGATTTCAGGAATGCTGCGCGCACCAGCGGCTGTTTCGTGTTGGAATATTGAGTTATTGCGAGTAATAAATGCAGAAAACCCGCATTGACTGCGGGTTTTTCAAAAAAACTTTATCCGCTATGCACGACGGCGACGGGCGATAGCCAAACCTAAAAGACCTACGCCAAGGAGACCCAGGGTTCCTGGTTCTGGCACTAGCACCAAATTAAAGTTTGCGATCGCATCAAAAGCGCCACCTGCATTCTGTATGGTAGTCCCGTTGCGCAGGCCAATCGAGAACGTGGCGAAGTCTGTCAGAGAAGAAATGTCCAATAAGACAGACGCACTCGCGCCTGCGGCGATTTCAATCTCGGCATATGCAGAGGTGTCACTTGCGTCAAAAGCTTGGGCACTGAACAGCCATGTGTTGGCGTCGCTGTTGAAAAACTCTACTCGAAAAAAGTCGCCGGGGTCAAACGAAGGGTTGGTAGTAAGTAACGGACTCGCAACACTCCAGACGGCACTACAAAGAGCAGCGTCCGTACCATCAGTGCCAACGCATCCGAGCGCAGCCGCTCCAGTATCGGTGAAGGTCACACTCAATTGTGTTGCTTTGGGGCCGTTGGCAAGCCCTGAAAATGTAGGACCGCTTTCGGCAACCCAAGTGCTAGTGCTGTCTGATCCAGATCCAGCCGGGTCTTCTTCTTGCCCAGCATTTACAAATTGGTCATTCTCAGCATCGGTGAAATTATAGACGGTCGCCTGCGTGACAGCCGCAACACTCCAAAGCCCGATCACTCCCAGCAACGTTACCGTTCGTCGAACCATATTCAGCGTAGTTTCCATTTTTTACTTCCTTTGATGTACTACTAGATTATGCTTTCAAGTCTGCAATTTGCGTGCCTAAAAAAAATTCATTTAAAATCATTTAGTTAGGACTTTTCCAATCGGACCAGGAGAAAAGGTGTAAATAAAAAAGACACAATCACCGGGAGATCGCGACTTAGATGTCAGAAAAATTTACACTTTACTTCGCTGTGTTGTGTTGTGTTGTGTTGTGTTGTGTTGTGTTAAACATGCTAACCGCATGTCTGAGAAACTGGGTTTATCGGAAATCTATGTTTAAGCCCCCATTTCTGATTTATCATCAGCGCTGATCGATAAAAAATGAGTTTTAAATGAAAATATTGCGCTGGATTTTGATTGGGTTTTTCGCTCTCACTGCACAAATCGGCGCAGCCAATGAGCATTCGCACATACTAGAGACCTTCGGCAAAGCAGGTGCCAGTGCATTCGTTGATGACGCTTACGGTTATGCCGTTTTCCCCACAATAGGAAAGGGAGGCTTCGGCATTGGTGGCGCTTTCGGAGAAGGGCAAGTCTTTGAACAGGGTAAACTGATTGGCAAGACCAAAGTAAAACAAATCACCATTGGCTTTCAAATAGGCGGTCAAGCCTATAGCCAAGTCATTTTCTTTCAGGACAAGCGAGCGCTGGATGAATTTACCTCTGGGTCTTTCGAATTTGGAGCGCAGGCCACTGCGGTAGCACTAACCTCAGGGGTGTCTGCAGAGGTAAATACAGGCGGCGGTTCAGGGGCTTCAGTTTCAGGTGGCCAGAATGATGCGGGCATCGCCAGCAGCGGCTATCACAAAGGAATGGCGGTCTTTACCATTGCCAAAGGCGGGCTCATGTACGAAGCCTCAATCGGCGGGCAACAGTTCACATTCAAACCACTGTAGGGCCGGCGCTTATATCCAGAGCGCGACAATGAACTTTAAGATATGCAAGCACACACAACACTTACCGAATCTGTCGAGGAAAAAGAATCGCCGGGCGGGCACACAGGCCCGCGATTAGGAAAGATCCGAATCTGGCCTATGCGACCAGACTAAATCTCGACCTCGCCAATAGGCCACGGCCAAAAATAGTAACATTGCAAAGGCGATCGTCAGCCACACCGCTAACCCGCCGGCTGTTTGATACAGATAGCCGCCGCCCAAGCTGGCTGTTGCCGCCACCACCAAGCCAGTCGCGCCGAACAGCCCCTGCCCCGCTGCCAGTGCTTCCTCGCCGCTTGCTCTGCCAACCGCAAGTTGAGACGCCGGCATACTCACCGCGTCAAAAACCGCATGAATAATCAGCGGCAGGCAAATCCACCATATCGATTTAATAAAGGCATAACTGATAATCATCACAGTGGCGACGCCGAGCGTTTTCATTAACAGCAACAACAGGTTTTGTCGCGCCGCATATCTACCCGCGTAGGGCGCAACAAAAATCATTGGCAGTGTAAAAAGGCTCATGGTCACGCCTATGTATAGTTGGCTTGCCCCTAAGTCCGAGATAAATAGCGCCCATATGGCGTCAAAGGCGCCAACTGCCAAATAAAAAGCAACCCCCAAAGCCAGACAACTTTGCATTTCGGGTCGCTTTAACAAGACCCGCATAGGGTTACGCAAGGGGGAATCGCTACCCGGAATATGCACCGTAAGTACAAATGGAAAAATCATCATTAAGACGCCGGTCAGGCAGTAAAAAGGCAGCGCAAGACCGCCGATTTCAAACAAAACTGAGGCAATAATCGGGCCCATTAAGAATCCAACCATTTCCCAAGCAGCGAGACGACCGAGCATTTCTCCCGCCTTTGTTGGATTCAGGACAAAAGCCAACCGGCGCATCGCTGGGCGCACCGCACCGGCACCAAAACCCAACAATACCCGCGCAAAGATCCAAGCCGCAAGCGAGTCCGCAACGCACATCCAGCCGGCCCCCAAAATGCTAAGCACCATTCCGAGGCGCATCAGAAGCGACCCGCGGCCAAGATCAGCCAACCGAGAAAGCGAAATTTGAGCAAAAAAACCGGCTATAAAAGCAGCTGCTGTAATAATTCCAATTTCGAATTCAGTAAAACCGTAGCTCGAACGCAGCTGCGCGAGTAATGTGAAAATAGCAGCGTAACCGCCCATCAATATGGTGCTTAAAATATAAAGTGGTCGCAAAGCAAAAATGTCCAGGGCAAAAAATAGATCAAGGTTTACGCCAGCAAAACAGCGGCGGTGGTTACTGCTCAAACGCTGCTTCGAAGATAATCTTTTGCAAGCTCGGCGCATTATTTGCAAACAATTGCATGTTGCCATCCTTGGGTGGGGGTTGTCAGCAAGCACTGCAGCGAGCGCTGACATCTTAAGCACACCGCAATTGCCGGATAAATCTCAAGCGCGCGGATGGGGGACTGCGCAGCTCATAGGGCAATGGGCGCCTTGCCAGCGTTATCGCCAAATGGGGAAACGCTATGAATGGCTGCGTCAACCCGCTGGCAAGCTAAAAGCATCCGCTTAAGGCTAAAAAATTTCTTCTACCCCCTAATCAGATACAATGCGCCTGCCCCTAAGAAACACAACCCGTCAATGAGCGAACGTAAGCAGCAAATATTAAAAACAGCGATCGAGATAATTATCGACGAAGGTTACGGCTGCCTGACCATGCGTGCTTTAGCACGGGCCAGCAACATAAAACTCGGCGCTCTGCAATATCATTTTAGAACCACTGATGAAATGCTTAAAGCCCTGGTTGAATATGTCGCGGAGTCCTACCACCAGGCCTTTGATCTTTTTCGCGCTACTTTTGAAGGTGGCGAACCAGGAGTTCGGGACATCGTCATGTTCTTGCTGAGAGACGAACCTGGCAATCCCCTCTATGGTGACAAGCTCTGGCCACAACTGTGGGCCATGCAACAAGTCGAGCCACTTGTATCTGAGCTGGTCGAGGACATCTATGAGAAATATCTCACCGTACTGCAAGTCGCAATGACAAATGAAGGCACCCCAACGGCCGAGGCGCTCCCTGTGTTGGCGCTGATTGAAGGCAGTACGATTTTTGTGGGCAGTGGCAGACGTTGGGAAAGCGAGGGGAACCGCTATGGCGATCTGGTACTGCAATACGTTGACAAACTGCCGAGCAATCGCCACTGATCACTACGCGCTTGTATCCAAATGCTAGCGCTACCCCAAATCTAAACAAACAATACTGCGCTCTCATCTAACAAACATGTTGTCCACGCAATAACAAGGCGCATCAACATCGCCAACTTGCATTTGATCCCGCGTCTGCTGCAGTCGGCAAATTCTAAATTGGCCCGCTCTCCCTTAAAGGTCCCTTCCACTTTAGCTGCATTTCAATCGCTTCGATCATCATCGCCGCCACATCTTTTTCGGTGGCCGTTTCAATACCCTCAAGGCCCGGCGAAGAATTCACCTCTAGCAACAATGGCCCGTTTTTGGAGCGAATAATATCAACACCGGCAACCACCAAACCCATGGCTTTCGCCGCTTTGATCGCAAGACGTCGCTCATCGCTGGTTGCCCGGACAACCGAAGCGCTGCCACCTTGGTGCAGGTTGGCTCGAAATTCACCCTGTGCGGCCTCACGCTGAATCACCGCTTTTACCTTTCCATTGATCACAAATAATCGTAAATCTTTACCGCCGGCCTCTTTAATAAACTCTTGCACCAAGAGGTTGGCTTTAACCGATTTAAAGGCATTGATCACACTCTGCGCCGCCTTTTTGGTCTCCGCCAGCACCACACCGCGCCCTTGCGTTCCCTCGAGTAACTTAACAATCAACGGCGCACCACCGACCATCTCAATCAATTCGTTTGTATCAATCGGCGAGTTGGCAAAACCGGTGACCGGAATATCAAGCCCACTTTTAATCAGCAATTGCAGTGAAAACAATTTGTCTCGCGACTGACTAATTGCCAGCGAATGATTCAGCGCATACACGCCCATGCTTTCGAACTGTCGTGTTAACGCGCAACCATAAAAAGTTGCACTGGGTCGAATCCGCGGAATCACTGCATCAAGATCGGTGACCACATGACCTCCGCGATAATGCACTTCCGGATTTTCATCATCCAGCTTCATATAACAATCTTTGACACTTAAAAAGATCATTTCATGCCCGCGTTCCGTACCAGATTCCATAATTCGCTGGTTACTGTAGAGCTCTGGGTTACTGGCCAACAGCGCAATTTTCAACCCCGTTTTTGCTTTGCGCTGAATGCCGTACATTTCTACCAGCTCGCTTTGGCTGTATCGACCAAGACTCATGCTCTCCGAAGGGTCAACCAGTATCCGGTTGGCCATCGCCTCGCGTCCGAGCAGCATTCTGTAACCCATACTGTCACGATTAGTCAGCGTTAATTCAATCTCCCAGACTTGTTCTCCCATTCGCATAGGCACCTTGATCACATACCGCTTTTCGCTGGTACCACTGGTATTTTTTACTGTGCGGCGATCTGCAATTGGCGCCTCACATTGCAACGAAACCGCGCGACTGCGCTGCAATGGATGCACATGAAAAGACACCCAGGGAACACCGCCACGCTGAAACGGCTCAATATTGAAGGCGTGCAACGCCGAGGTGCGAGCACCTGAATCGACCCGCACCTTTATCGCAGGAATACCAATCTGGGAAAGATGACACCACTCATCACTACCAATAATAAGTTTTTCCATGACTCACGCTCAGATTAATTTCGCGCGCATTGTAGAGCGCTTTTAAATAAATGGAACGCGGCAGCGATAAAAAATGTTTGCGCTATTACATGATCACCTTTACCGAAAATCTCGTAAGTCGATGCTTTCATAAACGCAACGAACCATGCAGCCAAGGCCGCGCGAAATCAGGCTCTTGAATGAAATCTACGGCACTTTCAAGGCAGACGGGGCAAGGCTCATCAGAGGGCAAAAACGGGCTTAGGACCGCGAATACCACGACGCAGAGCGGCGTGTTGAGCAACCACAGGTTGCGATTGATGCAGGTTAATCCACATTCGGTAAAGCATACGTTTGCTATCCTCCTCCGGCGCATCGATATATTTTTCTCGGCGATGCATCACCGCCAAATTGTTCACAAAGAGCACATCCCCTGGCTGCTGCCAGAAAGTTAATTGCAGGTCAGGCTGGGTGGCCAGCGTTTCCACACAAGCCAGAGCTTCGCGTTGCGCGTGGGTCATTTTCTGGCCCGAGACCTGCGCCGCAAGCTCCGCCAATTGAATATTGAGCCAAGCACTCATGCGCCCCTCAAGCCATGCAAATACGGGGATTCGCATTTGCTGAACCCTTCCGAGCTTCCTTGTTGACTCAGCATCACCTTGTTCTTTTCGAGCATATAAAGGATAACCCTGTATCAGCGCCTCGAGGTGTTGCGGATGATTCGATAGGATTTCATTGTAGATCGCAAACAAGCTAACGAGACCATTCATTCCCCCTTGCGCCGCTTGACGCACGCAACTCATGCCAATGCAATCGCCGCCATCACAATGAAACCGAAGCTCATCATTGCTTTCATAGCCCCGTGTATCTACCCCTCGTGGCGCGCCGGCAAACCGATCAGCGAGAACGCGGTACCTACGCCAACTTCATGCGTGCGGCACTGGGTACCTACACCTTTTTGTTCATGGGCTTTTCGTTTACCGATGCCTATCTAAACGAGTTGCGCTCTGAAGTTTTGGCTTTCCTCAACAGCCACGATGAAAAGGGTCAAAGACCTAATCCCGTCGGCTACGCCATCCTCGAAGATCAAGCACCCTCAGTCCGTACATTTTTTGAGCAACACGAAGGCATTGAAGTACTGCACTATGAAACGGAAAAGAAATTAGATCCGCACTCAAACCAATTACGCCCGGTTGGCTGGATGGGCTTTACAGATTGGCTCGAGGCAATTGAAAAAGAAACCTGTGTAGCGGCTCGATTACGGGCTCTGCTAGGGGAACAAGCGCAGATAGTTTGGATTGACCCGCAGCACAACGACAACAATCAACGTGGCCTGACCTTTTTGCGAAACCACGTTGGCGTAAACGTCGCAAAACTGGACCATCCTGACCAATTGGACAAGACAAGCCATCAGCACGCAGTTCTTGTGATATCCCACTTTGGCTACAATTCGGACGGCCCCTCGCAGCTGGCCAAAGCGTTAGAGAACATGCAGCTATGGGGCGAACGCCCCCCCGTTGTCGTTTTTGGCGGCGTCGATTTTGCCAACCAAAATAGACGCCTTGCCAACCGTCTGGGGGCCATCGATCTGGCCACTAACTGGACAGATCTTATGCGAGTGATTGAACAAATGTTTGGACGCGATGAGCTCAATAGCGGACCTGACGCGGCTACCCAAACAGGCTTCAGCCGAGCAACCATATCGCCATCCAAACAACAAACATGAAGCGCACTGCGCCCTGACAAAGATACAAACCTATCGTGCGACATAACGATCGCTGCGCTTGTACGCTCGACCAATGGCTACGCTTTACGGATAAGTCATCAAGGAAGCGACATTAAATCCTCGCTCGTGAATGATTTGGCTGCCTCCGAGCGTTGGCAGATCAATTAAGCTGACAATTAATATATTCGCCCGCAGCACGGCAAAGTGCTCGCTGAGCAGCTCAGCACAGGCGACTGCGGTGCCGCCAGTTGCAATTAAATCGTCAACCACCACCACCTTGTCTTTGGCGCTCACTGGCGTATTTTTTTGAATTTCCAGCGACGCGCTCCCGTATTCTAAGTCAAAGCTTTTGCGATAGGTTGGGTTGGGAAGTTTTTCAGGTTTGCGCGCAAGCACCAGCGGAACGGCTAAGTCGCGGGCTATGGGACCGGCGAAAACAAATCCTCTGCTGTCGATGGCCACCACTGCGGTGGGCGCAAATGCCCTGCTCAGAGCAGTCATTTCTTTACAGGCCGTTGCGAAGGCATCTGGTGTCTCAAGCAGGCCAGTGATGTCCCTAAACTGAATCCCACAGACCGGGTAATCATCGACGGTGCGAATCGACGGCTTTAAACCAAACGGGTCACTCAACTCATTGCTCCTTGAGGGGATGTAGAAAGATCATACTGTGCATCGTATCTCCGATGAGATGACAATTTATAGTGTCAAATTGCTTTGCTCTGCGCCATTTCTCATCCAGCTGGAGTGTGTGCTGTCAGCGCATATTTTTGCACATAACGCTCTCACCTAGCGGCACGGCCCGTGCTAAGTCCCGGGGAAATGCGAGCATCGTCTGGCTCACGCAGCGGCATCATCAGTTTTTGCAAAAGTGTCGGCTCTGTTGGCCCAATGCCCGCTTCCAACGTATCTGCCTCAGCAAAGGTGCCGAACACGCGATCCCAAAGTATGGCGGCACAGCCATAGTTTGTATTGCTTTGGGCCATCACACTGGAGTGGTGATGGATATGATATCGATTGGTCGTAAACAACCAACCAATGACCCTGTGATTTAAGTCAATATTTGCATGCGCGATTGACGCCTGAGTCAGAATCAATACCGCCGCACCGGCGACTGCCAACCCGCCCCCAAATAGCAGCTCAACAATCGCTGAGGGTACCAACAAAATAAACATTTCCAGCGGATGATTGGCGCCGGCATTCACGGCGCCTAAATGTTTGAAAGAGTGATGCGCACCGTGCCCTGACAAACGCCACAATAAGCGCCATCGGTGCTCCGCGCGATGAAACCAATACCAGATAAATTCGCTTAGAAAAAAAGCCAGCAATACCTGCATCAGAATTGGCCACTGGGTCGGCCAGATGTTGATATGCAAAGCCGCTCTCGCCGCAACCAATATAGGATCCAACGATACCGTATAAAGTGGCGCGACAACTGCCGCACTGAAGCCAAACACCGCCACATAAACCCCGACCAAACCTAATTTTTCTCGCCACGAATGTCGCCAATGAGGACGCAGAGGTCGCCAATATTCCAAAAGATTTAGCAAGACTTGCACTAAAAGTAAGATCGCTGGGTATGTCAGTACTGTGGTTTGATTAAAAAACCATGCACCAAGTACGGCAATTATCAGCAACGGCTGCAAGCCATATTTAATAATCACTGTTGATTCTCCCAATGACAAGACACATCATGATGGCCTGCAAGCAAGGGAAACAAAAGCATTTACCCTATGTCCCCGCGCCGACTCTTATTTTTGATAACTAGCATGATCCTTTTGGCACTCAATCAAGGCTGCGAACGAAACGGCCAGGATCCCCAATTGGCCGCCGCTGAGGCCTTCATCGATGCTTTCTATTCGTTTGAGCCAACCAAACTTGCCGCTGTCCGCTTGCCAGAACCAGGCGCCACCAGCATGGCCTACTACCAAGCTTGGGCTGCGGCGGCAAACTATCGTATCCATACACGACATCCTTGCAAACGCCATCATAACTTTGTTGTCTGTCGCATTACGGTCACCGATGACTTTGGTCAAACTTTGGGTTACCTCGCCACCGACACTTTCACACTACAAATGAAAGGTTCAATGATTGTCGCGGCAAATGCAGAAGGCGACGATCCACCTATATTTAACGCTCTGTTCGCATGGATTGCCCAACAACGCCCAGAAATCTTAACAGGCCCCTGCCACAGGATGTTCGCCGGCGGCACCACGCCAACGGCATGTGCCAGAGCAGTCGCAGATTCAGCCCAAATCTTCATTAATCAATAACCCGTGATATTGAGCCCGCCAGCGATTACCTGAGCCGATGACTTCGAGGAGATTGCTGTCAAACAACCCCCTTTTGATTGACCGGTGATGGCCCGCATCCCTATACTATTTTTCAAGATAATCCACGAGACCAGACCATGCGCAATCTAAAATTTGTAGGCTGGCTGCCGCTTCTTATTGCGGGATTAGCCGCCCTCACCCATGCAGATGCTCCGATTACTGCAGAGCAACAAGCGGCGTTCACTCCCCAAGTGGTGCTTGACGAATTGATGGCCGGCAACGCCAGGTTTGTATCCGGTCAATCTACAGAACGTGATCTGACCGCCCGAATTGTACAATCCGCAGCAGGACAGTCCCCCAAAGCAGTCATCCTTTCTTGCTTGGATTCCCGTGTTCCGGTGGAAAAGGTATTCGACGTGAGCATCGGCGATATTTTCGTCGGACGCAACGCGGGTAACGTATCCAACGCAGATCAATTGGGCTCCATCGAATTCGCAACAGCAGTGGCTGGCGCAAAGCTGGTAATGGTGTTGGGGCACACTTCCTGCGGCGCAGTGGCCGGCGCCATAGCGGGCGCTGAGCTGGGAAACCTAACTCAGTTATTGTCCAAGATAAGACCTGCTGTGAATGCTGTTGAGGGCTACTTGGCAGAAGAACGAACATCGGACAACAGCGATTTTGTAAATGCGGTGGCAGATAGAAATGTCGCCCAAACAATCACCAGAATTCGCACGGATAGCTCGGTATTGGCAGAACTAGAAAACAATGGCGATATTTTAATCGTTGGCGCAGGCTACGATCTGCAAACTGGTCGAGTGATTCTGTTGCAGTAGAACCCTTGCGTGCGGCCAGATTAGCTTGGGCACCAAACCTCAATTGTCCAACCGAGCTGTCTGGGAGACCGAGAGGCAATAAGATCAACTATACCGTGCCAGGTTTAGTTACACTGCCCACACGAGATTAAAGGACAGTGCCCATGGGTTTACGTGGTGAGGCAGCCATTGTCGGTGTTGCACAATACGAGAACGAGCGCAGATATGCCGGTGAGAAAAACTTTTTTACCGAGCAATTCGCCGAACTGACAAGACTTGCGCTGAACGATGCGGGCTTGCATAAAGACGATATTGATGGTCTGTGCTGCACTGCCATTCGCGAAACTAACATGTTTGCCCCTGCCACGCTCGCTGAGTATTTGGGTATCCACGTGAACTTCGCCGAAATAGTAGACCTCGGCGGCGCAACGCCTGTGGGCATGATCTGGCGAGCAGCCGCAGCGATTGAGCTGGGCATTTGCCAAGCCGTCATTTGCGCCACACCGGCACGGCCTGTTCCATCCAACCCAAACCCGCCAGCCATAGACCATAGTCGCGTATTCGGCTCTACAAGCAACAACTGGGGCTCGCCACAGGCAGAATTTGACGTTCCCTATGGTAACGTCGCGCAAAACGCCGGATATGCGATGATCGCCAATCGCTATGCATCGCTGTACGGCTATGACGAAAGAGCCTTGGCTAAAATTGCTGCTCAGCAGCGCACTAACGCACTAGCCAATCCTCTGGCCGTTTTTCGCAATGCACCCATTACCATCGATGATGTGCTAGCAAGTAAAATGATTGCAGATCCCCTGCATGTACTGGAAATTGTCATGCCCTGCGCTGGCGGTTCAGCGGTACTGCTGGCCAACAAAGCACTCGCAGCAAAAAGTCGCAACAGGCCTGTCTATGTAACGGGCTTCGGTGAACATCTGACCACCAAATCCACCACATACCAGCCTGACATGGTGCAGTCTCCAGTTGGCCCTGCAGCAGATTCCGCTTTTACGATGGCCGGCAAAAAACCAGCCGACATCCAGATGGTACAACCCTACGATTGTTACACCGTCACCGTCATGCTAACTCTGGAGGACGCCGGATTTTGCAGTAAAGGTGATGGGGCAAACTTTATTCAAGACCATAATTTGACCTACCAGGGTGACTTTCCCTGCAACACCGGTGGTGGACAGTTAGGCGCTGGCCAAGCCGGCTTAGCGGGAGGGATGACACAGGTTATCGAAGGTGCGATACAAGTGATGGGGCGGGCCGAAGAGCGCCAGGTGAAGCATCATGACAATGCATTAGTGACCGGAACCGGCGGCATTATGAGCGAACAATCAGCCATCATTCTGGAGGGCGCGTAAATGGAAATGAGCCGACCACTACCCGTCGCGACGCCGACCACTGAACCCTTCTGGGACGGGGTGCGCAATCACAAAATCTTGTTGCAACAGTGCAACGATTGCACCAAGTGGGTCTTTTACCCTAGAACAAATTGTCCCCATTGCCTATCCAACCAGTTAACCTGGCGAGAAGTTCCAGGCGATGCAACCATTTACAGCTTCACCATTGCCCGACGTCCGACCGCACCACATTTTGCAGATGAGATACCGCAATTAATCGCCGTTGTCGAGCTGGCGCAAGGGGTCCGTATGAATACAAATATCGTCAATGCGGAACCCGCCGATTTGCAGGTGGGGTTGGCCCTAAAACCAATTTTCAAAACTATAAAAGACGCCACCCTGCTCTGTTTTGAGCCGGTCAAATAACTTCACCTCAGCCTGATTTTCACCCCTACCAGCAGCGTCAACCGGTTTGCAGGCAGCTGAGGCAGGCCCCTAGCGCGCCAGACTCACTTTAGTCTAGTTCTGAATTCGGCTCTGGCACAGCTGCCGGCTTGCGACCCGCCAGTTTGTCGATCCGCAGAGCAGTTTCATCACCGGTCGCACGCACAATATGCGCTCGTAGCGTCTCGTAGTTAAAAGGCTCAAAAAAACTTTTTCTGACCAACCGAAAGTGGACAAAAAGGCCCCAAAGGTTTAGCACGACGCACAGCAACAAAATCTCTTTTCTAACCAGATCGCTAAAGAATACAAACATAATAATTTGCAGATAAAATTCAGGCTTCAACAGGATGACCATGAAGCCAAGGCGGCCCGGCATTATCATCGACCAAATGACCGGCATAAGGACCGCAAAGCTTATGAAAATAAGCTCCAGTTCAAATCGAGTCACGGCCCCTTCAAGTGCACCGTTGAGCGCTACAAACCCCAAAATGGTGCAAATCCCCGCATGCATTTTCCGACCAATCATGTCCTGCATACGAATCCAGGCGTTGTAACCATTGGCCTCTATGGCCCAGACCGGCGGTTTCGCCTTGAAGTCATCGAAAATTTCGTAGACACCAATACTGAGATAGATCACAGCTTCAACCCAAAGCACGGCCAACAACAAAGGTGTCACGGGATAAAACTCTGTAGCCGTTAACATTGCAGCATCCTTTTTCGAACCTGCAAACAGAGTAAGACATCGGAAACGGCATTACTACCTCTGTTTCACTGAGCCAACACAACCCATACCGGTGCTGTTTAGGTCGGAGACGATTGATCGCATCACTCGATAAAACAGCCGCTAGGCCAGTTCGATAGGCATACCGTTTGCACCGACAAAAGAAGATCGGTCGAATCGCAGAACAATTAATATTCATCATCAACGTCCGGACTGGCGCAGGAAACGGGTTGGGACTAGCATGAACTTGAAAAGGCGCAATCAATCTCCCTAAAAACCAAAACCGGAGTTATTGATTCAGTTATGTCGATTAATTAACGGGGTGGCCATGAGCACTTATATTGTTGCGCAGATCAATATTCATAATAGAAAACGATATGCAGACTATGAGGCTGGTTTTGGCGCAGTGTTTGCCCAATTCGACGGAAAGATGCTCGCCGTCGATGAATCTCCCGCCGTAGTAGAGGGACACTGGCCATATACTCGCACGGTCATTATAGAGTTCCCGTCAGCCAAGGCGGCCAACGCATGGTATAAATCTGAGGCTTATCAGACTATCGCGGCCCATCGCCTGAACGCATCCGTGGCCAATATTGTCTTCGTTGAGGGAGGGCCATGATCCATATAACCAGCGCAAGGACAAGCGAATAGACTGCCTTTAGAGCGCCTTCTCCCGTTTCGGGGGTGCCATCACCCCCGACAACTCGGTTGGACTCGACTTTAAATTGGACCGAGAATTTTGCTTATTTTCTTACGAAACTTTTCACCAAAGGGTGGCCGAGCACCAATGATAGGCAGCACGTCGATCATGGTTTGACTATAAATCGCTCGAGCATGACTCATGCCTCGAAACCCTTCCGGGCCATGGTAAGCCCCCATGCCAGACGCACCAATACCGCCAAATGGCAGGTCCTCTTGCACGTAGTGAAGCGTGATGTCGTTAATACACACCCCACCACTTTGCACATGATTGAGCAAATACTCCTGCTCACTTCTATCTTTTCCAAAGTAATACAGCGCCAAAGGATTTCGGCGTGGTTCAATTTTGTCCGGAACTTGTGTGAAATCGCCATAAGTCATGATCGGCAACACCGGGCCAAAAATTTCCTCATGCATGACCTGCATATTTTCATTCACGTTCTGAAGAATATGCAAAGGCATACGCCGGTTGTCTGCTGATGCACGGCTCTTGTCAGCGCCAACGATCGTGAGCGTAGCACCCTTGGCCACAGCGTCATCAATGTAGTTCTGCAACCTCATGAAATGTCGCTCGTCAAAAACACCGGCATAATCCTCGTTTTCGGTGATGTTTGGGTACATCGACTCGGCTTCATGAATGATTCGCGCCACCAGCTGCTCTTCGAGCTCCTCAGGCACGAGGGCGTAATCCGGTGACAGGCATAATTGCCCACCATTTAATAGCTTTCCGAACGTCAAACGAGTACCCGCAAGATCGAGCTTTGCGCTGCGACCAATGACAACAGGCGATTTACCCCCAAGTTCTAAGGTGACGGGAACCAGATTTTTTGATGCTGACCGCATCACTTGCGCACCCACACCCGTAGACCCGGTAAAGAGCAGATGATCGAAAGGCAACTCCGCAAATTTTTGACTGATCTCTACACCACCAGTGACCACAGCAACCTCATCCTCAGGGAAATATTGAGGCACAATCTCTGCAAACAATTCGGCTGTTTCAGGCACGTACTCTGAGGGCTTCAGTAACGCCCGGTTGCCCGCAGCCAATGCACTTGTCAAAGGCGCAACTGTCAGTCCAAACGGCAGGTTCCAAGGCGAAATAATGCCAACAACCCCCTTTGGAAAATATCTGACTTGGCCCTTTCCGCCCAAAAAATTCATCGGTTTATTGGTTTTTCGCCGTTCAGGTTTCATCCACTGCTTTAAATGTTTCACCGAATAGTCAATTGCCTCAACCTTCGACGCATACTCAGAGAACAAACTAAATTCGTAAGACCGAGCACCGTTAAATTCGCGTTTGGTGGTTGTGGCAAATGCGGTCTTATTTTCAACTATCAACGCTTTGAGTCTCTTAAGGCGATCAACCCGCGTCGCAGAGGTGACCTCACCCTCAGCACGAAAGCTTTTTTTCTGCAGTTCGATCAATCCATCGAGGTCTTGAGAAACCAATTCTGTTACGTTCTTTTTCTCTGCTATGCTCATTTGTATCCTTGGTTGGTCTAAGTTGTTTAAGTGGTCGATGTGCTTGCGTGTTTTGGCCGCTCAGCATCCGTTATCCCTTCTGCGCGTATGCCTTCTATAATCCGAACGGCATTTTTGACAAATAGCGTTTCAGAGGAAAAACTGGCAATAAGCGCTTGGACATCATCCGGGAGCTCTTCCTGATTTAGAGAGGGGCCTTGGTCAGATCGCGTCGCGCCAATCAGCAGAACACCCATGGTTTTCACCACCTCTGTGGCTTGTGCTTGACTTAAATTAAGTGCGCTTGCGGTCGATCGAGCCACAATCCCCACCTGCAATATAAATACACGCTTGGAGTTGATTAACCTGGGAATCGACACGTTATGCTCGATGACGTGTTCGAGCCTGATGAGTAACGGCAAGAAGGTGCCATCGGCAACAGCCGTCTTATATAGGCTTTGCGCGTATGCCTTGCTCGTCATGGCATCAGCTAAACGGGCGATGAAAACCTGACCCCATCTGATCAAACTTTGCTCATAAAGGGTCAGAAAAAGCTCTTCTCGGGTTTTAAAATACAAATACAGAGTACCCTTAACTAAACCTGTTTTTTTGGCGAGCTGAGTCATAGAAAAAGCCTCATAGCCAACCTCTAGAAAATACGCTTGAGCTGCATCAAGAACGACTCGTCGCCGCTGCGCTTTTTGTTGCGCGCTACGAGCCCTTTGATTAATGGCAACCGCTGAGTTCATAAACGTCTCCTAACGAACTTTTTTCTGCTATGCCGTGGCCCATGAGCAAAGCCTCACCAAAATTAAATGACGGGGCGTCATTTATATAACTGACCAACGGTCATTACAAGTGCTAAAGCAACCGTGACGACTACTGCGCCGCGATTGGCGCTGCCCAACAATACAACGAGATTAAACAGACAATGAATTTGCCCGTATCTTTACCATTACCGAACCGGCGCGATCGCCGTTAAGACCTAGGGAGCAGCAGTAACACCTGCCGCCGCATGCGCTTCGCGACGGATATAATGCCGCATGGCTGCCAGCTGAGCATCGGTCATCTCGGGATAACCGGGCATACCACGATCCAATCGGGCGCCATCACGTACCACAAGACTCAACATTGGTGCCATTTCGGACAACAGAAAGGCCGAGCCTCTCAGATCCGGCGCCATTCCCCCCGCCACGGCATCCACACCATGGCACGCATAACATCCATGCTGCAGAAAAAGACCCGCTCCCTCGTCCGCCAGCGTTTGATTTACGGCAAAGTCAGGCTCCAGCAACGGTTCAGAAAAATACGGCTCCGGCTGCGCTGGCAACACAATTTCACCTTTTAGGCTGAAGGTCACAAGACGCCGTGTATGCACGCCATAAGCCCAGCCCAGCCCTTCACCGCCGGGCGTAATCCGACCAGCATACCCGCCGCCGAAGCCAACAAGCACGGAAACATACTGTTGTCCATCCAACGCGTAAGTGATCGGCGGCGCTGAAATACCCAGTCCCAAATCATAGGACCACAGCAACTCTCCGGTGCTGGCATCATATGCTTTCATCAAGCCATCGGCTTCACCTTGAAAAACCAAGCCTCCCCCGGTGGCTAATGTGCCGGAAGCCCAAGTGGTAGATTGCGGTACTGACCAAACTGGCTTTTGGGCCACCGGATCCCAAGCTTGTAATTCTCCAACATAGGCCCGCGGGTTTGCACCCTGCGTCCAGTCAACCGCAGTGCCCCCCTCAAAAGACACGGATCGCCAGGTTTTATCGTAAGCTTGGTCAGTAAAATCCGCTGAGTGGTGCATTGTTGGCAAGTAAACCAAGCCCGTCAGCGGGTTATATGACATTGCATGCCAACTATGCGCACCAAAGGGGCCGGGGGTGATGTTTTCAAAGCCATCTTCATAGCGCGCGCCCTCACGCTCAACAGGCCGGCCGGTGGTTAAATCGACATGGGTTGCCCAATTTGCATCGGCGAATTTCTCCGCGGACAAGAGCGTGCCCATTTTTCGATCGATGACATAAAAGAACCCATTCTTGGGCGCGTGCATCAGTGCTTTAACACTCTTGCCTTCCAACTCTAGGTCGGCCAACACAATGTCCATATTCGAGTTGTAGTCCCAGGTTTCGCCGGGCACCGTCTGGTAATGCCACAAATACTTTCCGGTGTCCGGATCCAACGCAACTATCGAACAAAGAAACAGATTATCACCACCACCCGGGCTGCGCAGTTTGCGATTCCACGGCGAACCGTTTCCGGTACCGATATAAAGTTGGTCAAGTTCTTCATCGTAAGTAAATGCATGCCAGGCGTTCCCACCACCCCCATGCTCCCACCAGCTACCGCTCCAAGTATCAGCAGCCATTTTCATCGCATCATCTTCAAACCCATCTGCAGGATTACCCGGCACAATGTAGAAGCGCCATGCCAAAGCTCCCGTTTGCGCATCATAGGCACTGACATAACCCCGGGTGGGGCCCGCCTCTGTGCCGCCATTACCGATCAACACCTTTCCCTTAAACGCTTTCGGCGCGCCGGTAATATACAGCGGCTCATCTAAACCAAAGGTGCGCGTAGACCACAACAACTTACCGGTAGTGCGCTCCAAGGCCTGCAAGCGACCATCCCAAGTCGCCGCAAAAATTTTATCGCCATACGCGGAGAGCCCTCGATTGTGCACCCATCCCGGCGGGCGTTTGTGCCCAGCAACTTCTTGGGCCACCTTGGGATCGTGCTGCCACAACAGAGCACCGCTGCGCGCATCTACCGCACGCACAATATTCATGGTACCCGTAAAGTACAAGACACCATCAATCACCAACGGGGTAGACACCAAACCGACGTCGTTCGGCAGGTCCATATACCATTGCACGCCAAGGTTGCGTACATTTTGGCTACGAATTTGTGTCAGCGGACTAAAACGTTGCTCATTGTGGGTGCGCCCGTAGGCAAGCCAATCGGCGGTATTACTCGCATCAGCGATATCATTGTCGGTTATTTTTCTGACGGCATCGGAGTGTGCAAGTGCAGCAAACACTAGATATACCGTGACTGTTAATCCGATCAATATCTTCATCGCAACTCCTTGAGCACAACGTTTCAGTTTTCGCCGATTAGGGCAGTCTGCCATTTGCAAAGCTAAACTTCACCTGTGTCACGTAAGCTTGATTCAATCACGTCGATCAACGCTGACTGCCCCGCGGCCCTGAAACCGAAACCGCCGATATCTCATCTATGGATGTAAGCAAACTTTTATCGATCCTAAATCAGCGCGCGAGAAAGTGGGGTTGACGTTTTTCGGTGAACGCTCGGACCGCTTCTTTTGCGTCCTCAGTTTCGAAGCTCATGACCACATGCTCGGCTTCCATCGCTAGCGATTCTCGCAGGCCTTGCAGCGCCCCCCGATTGATATTGCGCTTCATCCGGCTCAACGCGACAGTCGGACCATTGGCCAATCGATGGGCATAGGCATACGCCTGATCACGAAACGATTCTTGAGCAAAAACTTCATTTATCAAACCCAACCGTGCGCACTCCTTTGCACCCACTCGCTCGGACAAATACATAAGTTCTTTTGCCTTAGCTTGACCCAGTAACCGATTGAGAAACCAGCTTGACCCGTAATCTCCAGACAAACCGATATTGCGAAATGCCGTGACTACAAATGCTGAGGAAGCGGCAACCCGAAGATCGCAAGCCAAAGCAATGGACAAACCAGCTCCAGCCGCTGCCCCCGGCAAAGCCGCAACAGTCGGCTTAGACCACTCATACAACCGCAGCGTCAGCGACTCCTGCTTGCGGATTAATTCTGCAACTTTTTCATCCACCGTTTTTTTCGGCGCGCTTGAGTCCGCAGGTGAGGCCATGCCGCTGACGTCTCCCCCTGAACAAAAGGCATCACCCGCGCCGGTGAGCAACAACGCCCCAACATCTTGCCGGGTTTCAAGCACCAGTAATATCTCTCGCAGCGCAGGGGTCAGTTCATCGCTGAGCGAGTTTTTCTTTTCAGGCCGATTAAGAGTAACCGTGGCAACCCGGTCTCGCACTTCACACAACAGTTCTGGTGTACCCGTATTGATCGTAACCGTCATTTTCTATCCTTCTATTTACTGTCTACGCCGCCCCTGGCCGTAATAATTCTTCAATCGCATCACCCGCCTCAAATCGCCGCAAAAGGGCTTCCGGATCAAAATCAATACCCACCGGATTTTTGGCAAACGCTTCTGATTGCATGTAGTCCTGCAGGCCGCGTTTTGTACTTAGGTTTTCTACCTGAAACTCCACTCTATGCCCGTCTGGATCGGCAAAATACAGGGAAGTTGTCAGCCCGTGGTTCACGCTCCATACCGGCAAGATGTCAGCGGCTTTCAACCGTTTGTAGGTTGCCAAAAGATCTTCCAGTGATAACAAGGTATAAGCCACGTGATCCAGGCCGGGCAAACGCAGTCGTGTATGTTGATCGATCTGTGAATCAGACGGCACCTGCACCATGGCGAGCCGATGGTGCTCCTCATCGTAGGTCAGGAAACAAATGAACTCGTCGCGGTGCACAACCTGCATACCCAAAACAGTCTGATACCAGGCGATAGAATCTGCCATGCTGGTCACTCGCAAGACATAATGCGCTAATTTTGCCGGAGCAATTAGGTTTGTTTTGACTTTTCGGGGCATCAATTATCCAATGTTAGGGCGATACGAGTTGCTAAAATGTGGTGTTAAATTTCAAAAAATGCAAGCAGATACTACTTGTCATGATACCAACAGATTTCGCGATCAGTTTTTTGAACTAAATTATTGAGGATTTATCATGAGTTTGTTGATTGAAGGCCAAGCACGTGCATTTCATGGTGGCAATTGGGATTATCCGCCGCACAACCGCGCCAGTTTCCAGCAGCTACAGCAACTGACGCCTACAGTGCGACTGAGCCGGGGCAGCGGACCCATCATCAGCCTTGAACAACGCCTCCAAAATGTCTCAGACATTCGCTACACCAATACTAAAGGCCAACCGCGAAGCGTCGCGCAGATGCTCGACGAGACCTATACCGATGCATTTTTAGTGCTCAAAAATTCTTGTGTTATCACAGAGGAATATCGCAACGGCATGCGCGCTGACTCGCACCACCTTCTCAACTCAGTCTCGAAATCATTTATTGGCATGCTGGCTGGAATACTCGCTGTACAGGGCGTGATCGATCCGCATAAACCACTGACCCATTACCTACCCGAACTTGAAAATACCGCGTTTCAAGGCACATCAATCCAACAGGCCCTGGACATGACCGCCGCTGTTAAGTTCGACGAAAACTATAGCGACCGACGCACGGATTTTTGGCAAGAAGCAGCCGTCGTCGGCTGGCGGCCTGAGTTAGTCGATCAAGACCTGCCCAAAACATTATTCGACTACGTCTGCGCTTTAACCGAGCAAAAACAAAAAAATGGCGAACATTTTAAATACCGAACCGTATTGACCAACGTGGTCGCAATGGCCATTGAAAGAGCAACCAACCAATCGGTTGCTCAATTAATCGAAGAGCGGATCTGGCAGCCATTAGCACCTGAGCAAGATGCCACGGTCGCTGTCGACGCCAGTGGATTTCCTTACTTTGGTGCTGGCATGAACGCTTGCGCTAGAGATTTGGCACGATTCGGGCAAATGCTCGTTCAAAACGGTGACTACAACGGTCGCCAGATTGTACCCGCAAGCTGGGTAGAGGCTTCGCTTCGTGGCGACGACACTGTAAAGGCACTCTTCGCAGCAGGCGATTACTCCGGCCTAATCCCCGGTGGCCACTACCGAAATCAAATATGGGCAAACGCTGACCGGAAAATTCTGATTTGCATTGGCATAAACGGCCAAACCATTTACGTCAACCAAACCACGAACGTCGTTGTGGTGAAATTATCGTCACACCCCACCCCAGCTGATGTGCCGCTGTTCCAGGACACCTTTGCGGCTATGCAGGCGATTACCGAAGCAGTCTAACGAGGGCGCCTATGTGTCACCGGGCAGGGCTGAGCGCCCTACCCCCACCATGACGACTTTATTCGGTAGAATTCCCTCAGCTTATACCCTAAATTATCAAGCATGAATGTTTTGCACGTATTCACATTGCACTGCCGACACTTTTTAAAGTTATCTATTGCCGCACTTTACTGCGCACCAGAGCATCGGCTAAAAAAGCATAGGCTAAAAATGGGGTTAATGCTGACTAGCAGCGTACTGTTGGGCACTGCGGCACCCTTATTCAGCTATGCGGGATTCTCGAGCGCTGAGAAGCCACCGATTCAGACACTGAAAAAGACTTCCCCTAGAATCGCAGGCCAGCCGTTGATCGGCTTAAAGGGTCGCAAAGCCGCCTCAGGCGGGTTAATTGCGCGCCTCAAGCCCGGCATTGTGCAAAGCGCAACGTTACAAAGGTCCCTGGACAATCTCGGCTTAACCATCAACCATCGTTTTTCCAATATTTCAGGTTTGATGCGCTTGGGGGTTAAACCAGTGAGCCTGATGCGCAGCACACCGAACCTACAAGATCTAGCGGAGAAACTTACCGCTTCGGGACTATACCGCTACGTTGAGCCGGATTGGCAGGTACATGCGCTGAACACACCTTCCGACTCAGCCTTACAAGATGGCACGCTTTGGGGTTTGCGCAACACAGGACAATCTGGAGGCCTCGCTGGAATAGACGTTAACGTGATCGATGCTTGGGCAGTCACCAGCGGCTCGACCGAGGTGGTGGTTGGCGTCATCGATTCGGGCATACGCCACACCCACCAAGATCTGCGCGCAAACATGTGGGTCAACCCTGGTGAGATTCCCAATAACGCCATCGACGATGACGGCAATGGGTTTATCGATGACGTACATGGCATTAACGCAATCGACGGCAGCGGCAATATTACCGATGACAACGGACACGGGACACATGTTGCCGGCACCATAGCCGCTAGCGGTTTTGATGCGGGCCCACTGGTTGGGGTCGCCTATAATACCCGCGTCATGGGTCTGAAATTTCTTGATGCTCAAGGTAACGGCAATGTTTCGGACGCCATTAGATGTATCGAGTATGCCATCGCTCAAGGCGTTGACGTACTCAATAACAGCTGGGGGGGAGCAGGATTCAGCCAGGGATTAGCCGATGCGATCACTGCAGCCAATGAAGCAGGTATCTTATTTGTAGTTGCGGCGGGAAATTCCTCCTCTGACAACGACTCCGTAGAGAATTATCCCGCAAATGACCAAAACCCAAACGTCATCAGTGTCGCGGCAATCCAAAGGACAGGCGCACTGGCAAACTTTTCAAATTATGGGGCAACAACTGTTGATCTAGCAGCCCCGGGCGTTGATATCTATTCAGCAACCGCGGAGTCAGACAGCGCTTATTCGCAGCTCAATGGCACCAGCATGGCCGCGCCCCATGTCGCCGGCGCGGCAGCTTTGATTCTGAGTGCTTATCCGAACGCAAACGTATCGGAAGTACGGGCTAGATTAGAGGGCAGCGCACGACCGCTGACGTCCCTGTCCACCACCACCAAAACCGGAGGAATGTTGGATATTGAAGCGGCATTGACGCTAGCCGCAGACGGTGTCATGGAGGTAAAGCTGCTTCAGCCAGAGGGTCAGACAGGCCAGACTGTGACGCTAGAAATTGCGGTAACTGATCTCTATCCAGTCTTAAACGCAGCGGTAGATCTCGGTCTAGGATCGAATATCCCTCAACGCATGTCAGACGACGGAGTTTTTCCCGACACAGCAGCCGGCGACGGGATTTATGCGGGACGTTTTGCCATGCCGCAGACCGGCACCTCGGTTGCTGTGAGCGTCGATGTGGCCGCCTCGGGGAAAACCGCGTTTTCACAGACCTTTACGCTCCCGCTGGTTACCCGACCAGAAAATGATGATTTTGCCAACCGGTCACTAATTTCATCCGATCAGACCAACATCTCCGGGAACAGTAACTTGGCAACTCGAGAAGATGGCGAAGCCCTGAATCCTGCCACTTCCGGAGGAAATACAATATGGTGGCAGTGGACGGCAACGACCAATTCTTCAGTCGCCATTAATACCTTTGGCAGTAATTTCGACACCACTTTAGCGATTTACCAGGGTACCGAGCTGTCTACTTTAACGCTAGTTTCCTCCTCTGACGATGCGCCAGGCAGCCTTCAAAGTGAGGCTAGGTTCACCGCGCAAGCAGGACAAATCTATTATCTGCAGGTTGATGGTTATGGCGGCGCAACCGGTTCGGTCTCACTAAATGTTCCCAGCGCTGATAGCAATATAGATGCGCCATCAATTTCTGTTCACCCCACACCTAGCTCTGTGCTGTTGGGTGAGACCATCGTCTTAAGCGTCGAGGCCTCAAGTGCACAACCGATGACGTATCAGTGGATTCGCCCAGACCAGGCAAATGCACCCATATCAGGTGCACAAGGGACAACCTACACAAAAACAAACGCATCTGCAGCTGATCAAGGCACCTATGCCGTAGTGGTTGCAAATTCATCAGGCGAAGTGACAAGTCGAAGTGCTTATGTCGCAGTTGAGCAAACTGGGCTGAGACCCTCCAACGACAACTTCAACGAGGCACGTCAATTACCCGGCACCGTAGGCCGGATAACAGGCACCAACATTCGTGCATCCGGCGAATTAAACGAACGCAATCATGGCTTGGTCAGCACCCCCTTGGGCTCGGTATGGTACCGCTGGACAGCCCCTTCCTCGGGTACAATGACGTTCGATACAACCGGTAGTGATTTTGATACAACGTTAGCCGCCTATACAGGCACCAACCTATCGTCACTGACAGAAAAAAAATTCAACGACGATTTCGGAACCAACAACGTTCAAAGCGCCATAGACGTGGAGGTAGAAAACAACACAACACTGCATATCGTTGTAGATGGCTATGCATCTAGCGCGGGACAGATCACGCTCAACTACCAATTCCAAGGGGTAATCACGCCGGACAATGATGAGTTTTCGCAAGCCTCGCAGCTCACGGGACAGTCGGCTACCGTATTGACGAATAATATAAACGCCAGCGGAGAGAATGGAGAACCAAATCACGCGGGCGTTTCCACCCCTAACTCGTCAGTCTGGTGGCGATGGCAGGCACCTGCAAGCGGCGAGTCTTCGCTCAGCACCTTTGGCAGCGACTATGACACCACGCTGGCCGTCTACCTCGGTGACTCTTTGGCTAATTTAAATTTAGTTGCCGCCAACGACGATTCAGCAGGCGTGACAAGCAAAGTAACTTTTTTGGCGGTTCAGGGTCAAACTTATGCTTTTGCGATCGACGGATACGCAAGCAGCGAAGGGGCAATAACACTGCAGTTGTCCATGACAGACGTCGACACTGACGGCGACGGCGTGCTCGACGCCGTCGATAACTGCAGTTTGGTCAGCAATCCATCCCAAGCAGATACTGATGGTGACGGTGTGGGGTCGGCCTGCGACGCATTCCCTTTAGATTCAACAGAGCAACTAGACAGTGATATTGACGGTATTGGTAACAATGCCGATCTAGACGATGATAACGATGGTGTATCAGATAGCGATGAACTGGCTCAGGGCAGCGACCCCCTCAAGCAAGATACGGACAGCGATGGCGTGTTAGACCTTACCGATGCATTTCCGATAGACCCAACTGAGACGGCGGATGCCGACTCTGACGGGGTCGGCAATAATGCAGACTCTGATGACGATAACGACGGGGCCAGTGATGAGATTGAAGCGCAGCTGGGTACCGACCCCTTGAACGCCGATACGGACAATGACGGTATCATCGACGGTATAGAAGTTAACACCGGAACCGATCCGCTGAATTTCGACACCGACGGCGATTCTGTCAGCGATGGCTTGGAGCGAGAATTGGGGTTGAACCCGCTGGACCCCAACGATTGTCCAGAGGATTACTGCCCAAGCGGCAGCCTGTTGCTGAAGATTGTGCCAGCGCTTATCGAACAGGGCGTCATTAACGGCACTCTGCCTACACCCTGACTTGAAATTAATTCAATGGAGAAGTAAATGAAATCCTTAATTATGACAACCGCGCTGATGATGAGCCTCAGTGCTTATGGCGCAACCACTGAGATTTACGGCAAGGTCACCACCATTATAGCCTCAGATTCCACCATTTACGGTGGATGTATGGTGCGCATTAACTCACCCGTCGGGGCTGCGGCCAAAGGGCTCAACTGCCCTGCTGAATTTGATTTTGTGACCTTCAGCTGCGATGGCACCATGCACTCTGTGTCAGAAGGTAAGCGATTATTTGACCTCGCCCAGTTGGCCTCTCTCACCAACAAGACTGTCCGAGTATTCATAGACGATACCCGCAAAATGAATGGCTGGTGCCTGGGTTATCGCATCGATATTATTGAGCAATAAGCCCAAGCATGTCGGCACTAAGAGTTTTGGCGGTGCTGTTGGTCGGCGGCTCGCTAGTCCTGATCGCCCTATTGAACAATGACGACAGAAAATCTGATTCTGCGGATCCAGCTCGCGTCAATGATACGCTTATTCCAACATCATCCAAACTGAGCCCTGACGCGCCCAATGCGTCGACCTTGGGTTCGTCGCGAGGAACCAGCGATACGGATTTGCGCCAGACCACAATACTGATGCCAATTCCGCCTCCAGGCGCGAATCTAGGCGTTTCCACCGCCGCACCTCTCGTGGTAGGTGAATTCATCGATCCTAGAGAGGCCCCACCAATTAATGCCATACCAAGAACCGTCGGCGCGTTCATGAATCCAGAAAAAGAGACCGGCCTGGACACAACAACAGCAACCACGGCCCGTTCGGTTGGCGAATTTCGAATGCCTGAACTGCACATTGAAACGCTACGCACGTCCGAGGGAGTACCTCAGATCGTTGGTGAATTTTTAATGCCTGAAGATCCCCTGGGCCAACCATAGCGCTTTTACGTTGGCCTTAAACCAATCAACATGTTTTCGGATATTCAATACGCCAGCCTGTGCAGTTGTCTGGCATCAGCAGGCGCAACGATCAATACTCTACTTACGGCTCGATCCTCAATTCTTTACAACGCGCGTGCCAACCCTCAAGAAATCGATACGAAGCCGCATCAGAAGCGCCTGAAAACATAAGTACAGCCAATGGAGCGAACATGAGTAATCCACCCGCTGGCCTCGCAGACCAGCTCAAAAAAAGCACAAGTGCATTGCAATTGTCTCGAGATCTGCGGGAAGGGAAAATCTCAGCACGTGAAGTAATGAGCGATACCTATGCTCGCATCAACGCCATAAATCCTCAGGTCAACGCGTTGGTCAACTTACTAACCGAGGATCAAGCCGATCGTTTAGCCACGATCGCCGACCAGATACCCATCGCTGAGCGCGGGCCATTACACGCCATACCGATGGCCCCTAAAGACGCGGTTGAAGTGAAGGGTTTCCCAACCACCTGGGGCTTCGTCCCTTATGCAAACAACATCGCCTCCACCGATGACGCTCAAGCCTCGCGCTTACGAAAAGCAGGGGCAATTTTCATTGGTCACAGCAACATGCCTGAATTTGGGCTAGGGTCACACACGTTCAACAACCTGTTCGGCAGCACACTAAATCCCTACGATTTGGATAAAACCCCTGGCGGTAGCAGCGGGGGTGCAGCGGTTGCTCTGGCGACAAGCATGCTACCGCTAGCAGACGGTAGCGATATGGGTGGTTCTCTCAGAAATCCGGCCAGCTTTTGCAACGTGGTCGGTTTTCGCCCCTCTATTGGACGAGTTCCCGCCGGCCGTGCAATGCCATGGTTTGGACGCTTGTCTACCACCGGCCCCATGGCAAAAACCGTTGCCGATGCTACCCTGTTGTTTGCCGTACAAGCAGGACCTGATCAGAATGATCCGCTGACGCTACCCGAGAGCGGCGACCATTTCCTTGACGCGTTAATGCCGCCGGAGCACTTGAACGGATATCGAATTGCTTACAGCCCAGACCTATACGGCCTGCCGATCGAACCAGAAGTCGCAACAATCATCTGCGCCGCAGCCGATGTCATGAGCAATTTAGGCGCAGCAGTAGAGCACAACGCACCTGATCTGCGCCAAGCCATGTCAGTTTTCCAAACGCAACGAGCAGCTGGACTAGCCATCTTGGGAAATACCCTAGACCGCAACCTGCCAGACTGGCGGAGCCATGCCAAAGATACCGCCGTGTGGAATATCGAAAAAGGGCAAGCCCTTTGCGCCACCGACATTCTCCAATCGGAAATCACTCGCGGCCAGATTTATGCGCGAGTAGCCGATTTCTTTTCCAATTACGACGCACTCATTCTGCCAGCGGCACAAGTCACCCCCTTTTCAATCGATATTGACTGGATACGCGAGATTAACGGCATGCCAATGACAACCTATATCGATTGGATGACCATCTGTTGTGCCATCACGGTGACCGGACTACCCGCAATCTCCGTGCCGGCAGGCTTCACGTCAGCAGGACTACCGGTAGGGCTGCAAATTGTTGGCAAACCTCGCGGTGATTTAGACCTCTTAAAACTGGCACATACTTTTGAACGAGCTACGCAATTTGGATTACGCCAGCCCGAAATTGACCCCTCAAAATTGTGATTAAACAACATCCACCCAAACGTCTTATGGTCATCGGCGCACACCCGGATGATGCAGAATTTAATGCCGGTGGTTTAATGCAAAAATGGGTGAACGCAGGACACCAGTTGATGATCTTGTGTCTTACAGACGGCTCGGCCGGGCACCACCAACACAGCCCACAATCGCTTCGCACTATTCGCCGGCGAGAGGCATCCGCAGCAGCAAACCTACTCAATGCGAAATTAAATATTTGGGACATCGCTGACGGCACACTAGAAGCCACTCTAGAATTAAGACACGAACTGATCACACAGATCCGTCAATATGCGCCGGATTTAATTGTGACGCACCGACCCGCCGACTATCATCCCGACCACCGAGCTACGGCCCAGTTGGTCCAAGATGCAAGCTATCTGCTGCAAGTCCCAAGTATTGTGCCCAAGCACGCGCCATTGAAAACGCTGCCGCCAGTGTTGTTGGCTTGGGACCGATTCACCTATCCAAGGCCCTTCAAGTGCGATTGGGTACTGGATATATCAGACGTGGTGGAGCAAGTGGTTGGCCTCCTCGCCTGCCATACCAGTCAAGTCTATGAGTGGCTTGCGCATACCCAAAAAATTGAGGTGCCCAAGCACAACCGTTCTCAGTGGCTGAGTCAGTGGTACCGACAACGGCCCGCGCGCATTGCCAGAGATTTTGCTGCCCACCATATAGACTATGCTGAGGCTTATGAAGTATCAGAATATGGCGGCAAGTTTGATGCGGCACAATTGGCCCTACCAGACTAAGCATCCATTGCTGCAGAGTCTATGCCACTGAACGCTGGGGCTTTGCGCAGGGGCACAATGCTGCCCGCAGGCGTCATTTCATCGACCTGTGAGTTTATACCGGTCTTGGTTTTTTCGCAGTCCGGTTTAGTCTATCTTTGAGCATCATGCTCTGGCAGATACCGCCTACATAAGGCAGCCCAACCTCGCGAGTAAACCGGCAAAAAAAGGAAAAAAATTTATGAGTTTGAGAACCGGAAGCTACTGTGGTTTTACAGTTACCCCCCATCCAAAGGGCATCGCAACGATCACATTTAATCGTCCTGAGTCTCTAAACGCCTCTAGTGCGCCCATGAAGCGGGATCTGATGGAGGTGCTGACGCAAATACAAATGGACGATCTTATCCGGGTGGTTATTTTAACCGGCACCGGCAAAGCCTTCTGGGCTGGAGATAATCTCAAAGGCGCGGTCGGCGAGCGCAGCGCCGAAGTGCCTTCAATTCATGGCGGACATCACCGCGAAATCGGCACCTACAATGGCCTGAGGACCATTTCTCAAGCAGTTAACACCGCGCTGAGGAATCTCGACAAGTTGACGATCGCCGCAATTAACGGATTTGCGATACAAACCGGCTTCTCCGCGGCGCTGTGCTGCGATTTCAGAATCGCTGCCCACAGCGCAAAACTTGGCAGTGCCACCCTCAGATTTGGGCTACTGCCAGACGAGGGTGGTCAATGGCTTCTGGTACGACTACTGGGTGCTGCAAAGGCGATGGATTTTATGATGCGAAGCCGCATTGTGACGGCTGAGGAAGCTCACGCACTGGGACTGGTCACCGAAGTCGTGGATGATAACGCGCTCATGGACGCCGCGATGACCTTGGCCATGGAACTCGCAACCGGCCCGCAAATCGCAATGCGCATGCTAAAACGGTCCTCTTATTTGGCAACGGAGCTCACTTGGGAGCAAGCGCTTGATGAAATCGCTTCCAAAACAGCAATTACCGATCATCACCCAGATGCTAGGGAGGGCGCACAAGCGTTTCTTGAAAAACGTAAACCCGTGTTTAATCAATGGCTAGAAGACCTGCACGACACATCAGAACCCTGATCTTTATCAGCAGGCCGCAACAGCCGGGCCCTACACAGACAGCACACTAACCCGCCGGCGGCCTTCGGTAACCCCCATTGACCTGCGAAATCATTTGCGCCAAGCGGATCGTCGTATAGTCGCCGCCATAAGGACCCACTACCTGGAAGCTAACCGGCAACCCATCTCTATCAAACCCTACCGGCGGGGTCGTCGCGGGTAAATACGCCATCCCGGTCAGCGTCGTCCAACGAATAAGGTCTAGATAAGGTCGCGCCTCTCCATCGGAGATTAACACCCGCGTCCCAACATTACCTTGTTGATCATGCGGGAAAGGCGCCACGGGACTGATCGGCATGATTATGGCGTCGTAGCAGCGAAAGAACTCCTCCCACTTTAGGCGGATCGCCTCGCGGCGCGCATGCTTGTCGAGCCAGTCCCTGTGGGACGTTTGTGGCGCGGCACTTTCGCGGCCTATGCTTTCCAAAGTTTCCGCCGGCATGGACTGCAATACAGCAGATGTCACCAGCCACATCCCTAGCGAGCTTGCCTCCTGCGGATCGACATCCGGTCGAGCGTCCCGATCGACTGGTATACCCGCTGCTTCTAGGTTACCCACCGCACGCTCAAGCACCGCGCTTACGTTTGCACCGACCGGGCAAAAAGGGTCATCAAGCCATGCCGCTACGCGCAGCTCAGACACGTTTTTAGGTGGAGGGTTCAAAACCGCAACTAACGGTCCTTGTTTCTTTAACAGCACATTGAGCAAGAGCTCAAGGTCCTCAGCCGATCTGGCCAGCGGACCCACCACGTTAATATCTGCTTCGGTATTACCACCAGATTCATGATCAATATACCCCCTCGAGGGCACAACACCGAAGCTCGGCTTATGCCCAAAAATGCCGCAAAAAGCGGCTGGATAGCGAATTGAACCACCTATATCGGTGCCTATTTCAAATGCGGTCAAGCCAGTTGCAACCGCAGCGGCTGCTCCTCCTGAACTACCGCCGGGTACCCGCTCAGGATCCCACGGGTTAACCGTCGTACCAAACATGTCATTATAAGATTGAAGGTCGCCAGACCACCTTGGCAGGTTTGATTTACCAAACACAATCGCCCCCGCTTGCTTCACCGCTTGCACAACAGGCGCATCTTGATCGGGCACACTTTTTTGCAACTCAGTTGCGCCGCCTGTTGACTGTATTCCGGCAGTCTGCAGCGCATCTTTGATTGTGATGGGCAGTCCATGCAGCGGACCCAGCGGTTCGCCAGCAGCTACTTTTGCATCTGCCGCATCCGCAGCTAATCGCGCATGCTGCAAATCCAGTGTCACAATGGCATTCAAAGCAGGATTGAGCCTTTCAATCCTCGACACAAATAATTCCAGCAGCGCGCGACTGGTTATTTTGCCTTCTCTAATCGCCTTTGCTTGCCGCGTTGCTGTCCAAAAAGCAATATCATCTTCCAACACCATAGGCGTGCTCCGTTGGTTAGCTACCTTGATCGTAACCCAATAAACGATAGATTTGCGATCCAATCAACACGTTGGCGAGAACGACTTAAAGCGCCGCACAAACACTTGCATTGGATTACTGGCTAATCATCATCACGCAGTTTTCAAAAAAATCCCTCTACCGAATTCATTGACTACACCTTTTTCACGCTGAACAATATAACTTTATTGCTTTACCTTGGGATAACGGCAATGGTTTGGCGCCTTCTTGCAATGGTTTTATTCTTGTCTGCCACCTGCAGCGACACAAGTGCGCAGGCTCTACCCTTTAACGTTAAACCGATCACCGAGTTTGATGAGCCATGGGCGATGACCTTCATGCCTGACGGCACAATGTTAGTCACGGAAAAGAAAGGCCGCATGTTTGTCGTCAACAGCGATGGTGAAAAAAGCGCCGTCAGCGGGCTACCCGACGTAGACTATGGTGGCCAAGGTGGGCTCGGTGATGTCGTCTTGCACCCGAATTTCTCTCGTAACAACCTCGTGTACATCAGCTTCGTAGAATCGACACGGGGCCGCACTCGCGGGGCTGCCGTGGGCCGAGGCCAGCTAGACCTGACTACGCAACGCCCAACGCTCACCAATTTTGAGATTCTTTGGCGTCAATATCCGAAGGTGACGGGGCGCGGTCATTATGGACATCGTCTCTTTTTTGATAACAACGGTTTTCTTTGGATCACCTCGGGAGACCGACAAAAATTCACCCCGGCGCAGGATATGCAGTCTAATCTGGGAAAGGTACTTCGACTAAATGACGATGGCTCGGTGCCTGCTGACAACCCGTTCGTTAATCATGCTGCATCGAATCCTCTAGTTGATAAAGCTGGCGTGTACGGTCAAATATGGTCCCTTGGACACCGCAACCCGTTGGGTATCGCACAAGATTCACAGGGCCAATTATGGGTCATCGAAATGGGTCCGCGTCACGGTGATGAACTCAACCTAGTTGGCAAAGCCCTCAACTATGGCTACCCCGAAGTTTCCAATGGTGACCACTATGATGGGCGTTCTATGCCGGACCATGACACACGCCCGGAGTTCGAGGCGCCGAAGATAACTTGGATCCCTGCTATTTCCCCCGGACACCTCGCTTTTGTAACAGGCAATCAATTTAAAGCCTGGAAGGGCGACGCACTCGTGGCTGGTTTAGGCTCCAAAGCCATCGTGCGCATCAGAGTCGACGCAACGCAAGCTCGGGAAATTGAACGATACCCCATGGATGCGCGCATCCGCAGCGCGCTGGAAGGACCTCAAGGGGCCATCTGGGTGCTAGAAGACGAGCGCGGCGCCAGTAAGGGTCGGCTGCTACAGCTGACCCCTCGATGAGCCCTGCTTAAAAGGCTGTCAGACGCCCCAAACTCTTGAGTGTATGCTTATCAGCACCGTCAACGCATCAGGGGCTGCGGGGGGCTTTTTCCTTGCCTGCAAGATCCGTGAGAATTGGACAATCGGGCCGATCGTCGCCATGACACCGGTCGACCAACTGACGCAAAGTCTGCTGCATTTCCAAGAGCTTGAGCAGCTTCTGATCGATTTGAGAAAGATGATCCAGCGCAATCGCCTTGACATCGGCGCTCGCACGACCGGGATCCGAATATAATCCTAGTAGCGCACGGCATTCCTCAATGGTAAAACCCAAAGATCTGGACCGGCCCAGAAACCGCAACTTATGCACATCTGCCTCGCTAAAATAGCGATAACCATTCGCATGCCGAGCGGGATGAAGGAGTTCAATCTCCTCATAATAACGAATTGTTTTAGCCGGCAGTCCTGTACGTTTAGCTACATCGCCAATATTCATAACGCCACTCATCCCTGCGATTGCGCCTATTATCTACCTAACCTATTGGCTTACAAAGCGGAATTTTTTCAGTCGAAGTGCATTAACCAGCACAAAGAGGCTAGAAAATGCCATCGCGCCCGCCGCCCACATGGGCGACAGCAACCACCCGGTGAAAGGATAAAAAACCCCAGCAGCCAATGGAATCAAAGCCGAGTTATAGGCAAATGCCCAAAATAAATTTTGCCGTATGTTATTCATCGTCTTGCCACTCAGAGCGAGCGCTCGATTCACCCCCGCGAGATCATCACTGTGCAACACAACATCTGCAGAGCTGATTGCGACGTCAGTACCATTGCCCACCGCAATACCGACATCTGCTTGCGCCAGTGCCGGAGCATCATTAATGCCATCGCCAATGTAAGCAATTGTTTCTCCGGCAGCCGAAAAAGCTTTAAGCGCTGCAACTTTACCTGCGGGCAGCACCTGGGCAACCACCTCATCAATCTCAAGCGATGCGGCAACAAAATCGGCACTACCGCGGTGGTCTCCGGTAATCATAGCGACCCGGATACCCCGATCACGCAGCGCTGCAATAGTGCCTTGCGCAGACGGCTTAATAGGATCAGCAACCGCGCCAACGGCAACAACACAATGATCTACAACGCCATAAATCGGGGTTTTCCCTGCGGCCGCCCAACCTTCAACGATAGCGGCAAACATCGACGTGTCGCAGGCTGTCTCCAACATCAAATTTTCACCACCAACGAAAATCTGCTGACCGTCAATCAGGCCACTCGCGCCCCGTCCAGCAAGCGCCTCAAAATTATCTACGGTCATGAGGTCGATCCCACGATCTTGCGCTGCGCGAACAATCGCCGCAGCCACCGGATGTTCAGATTGAGATTCGAGCGAGGCAAGCAGCCTTAAAACATCCTCTTCTTCAAATCCTTCAGCCGCCACAAAATTGGTTAACTCCGGGCGTCCTAGCGTCAGTGTGCCGGTTTTATCAAAGGCCACCAGAGTCACGCCTTGCAGCCTCTCCAGCGCATCACCTGCGCGAAACAAGATGCCCAACTGAGCGCCCCGACCGGTTGCAACAACAATAGACGTCGGCGTCGCCAGACCCAAAGCGCACGGACACGCAACAATTAATACAGCCACAGCATTGACCCACGCTAAGCCAAAGGACTCAGCACCACCAAATTGAATCCAACCCAGCAATGTGGCCAGCGCGACTACCATGACCGCGGGTACAAACCAGGCTGTCACTTGATCGGCAAGTTTTTGCACAGGGAGCTTGTCCCCCTGCGCCTGTTCAACCATCCGGATTATCTGCGCCAAAACCGTGCGAGACCCCACACGAGTAACCTCAAAAATAAATGCGCCGCGACCATTCAACGTGCTGCCGATAACTTCAGCTCCGGGGCTCTTGTGCACCGGTTCAGGTTCACCGCTGATCATGCTCTGATCCACAAGACTATGACCGGAACGCACCACACCATCGAGCGGGATTTTTTCGCCCGGGCGCACTTGCACCAACTCCCCCACATCCACATCATCGATTGCTAACTGGTGAAATTCACCACCCCGCATAACCGTCGCCGTTTTAACCTGCAGGCCAATCAATTGGCGCACAGCGTCGCTGGCCCGACGCTTGGCTCGCGCTTCGATATAACGACCGAGCAAAATCAGCGAAACAATGACGCAGGCCGCTTCAAAATAGACATAATCGGTGCCCAACGGCAAAATTTCCGGAAGAAACGTGGCCACGGTTGAATAACCCCAGGCAGCAGCCGTGCCAAGCGCAACCAGCGCGTTCATATCTGGTGACAAACGCCATAACGCGGGCAGTCCAAGCACAAAAAATCGCCTGCCGGGAGCCAAAAGAACAGTGGTTGTTAAGACCCACTGAATATACCGGTTCGACAGCGGACCCATGGTCTGGTCTATCACTTGGCTAACCGCGGGTATCAGATCTACGCCCATCGCCAAAAAAAATACCGGCAAAGTCAGCAGCAGCGCTGTCACCACATCACGGCGCAACACGCGTATTTCTTCAATTTTGCGCAGTTCAACCGCGTCACGGCCGGCCTGCATCGCAGCCGATTGATAACCCGCAAGCAAAATCGCTGCCTGCAGCTCGGACAGCGGCAGGTTACTTGGCGCCTGAACGTGCGCAGTTTCAGTCGCCAAAGTGACATTGGCACGTATCACACCGGGGATCTCGTTGAGCGCCCTCTCTACTCGGCCAACGCACCCGGCACAGTGCATACCGTCAATGACCAAATCGACAGACCGCAAAGAATCAGCACTTTTGCGATTATCTCGGTTTATAACGGGATGCGGCACAAGCATTCCAGGCAATATGTGAGTCATCACACTACGCCTTCCAGTTACGGGAACGTCAATCGCTTTATGACCTATCAGGCAGCAGCCTGCCCGCTTACGCGTGGACTAATCGTTGGCGATCTGAGGCGGATAACTTATTGTCACTACCAGGCTTCTTTGTAGGGTCGCAAATCAATTTCGTGAGTCCAAGCAGAGCGGTGTTGCTGATGTATTGACCAGAAAGCATCAGCCACCGCGTCCGGCAACAACGCACCGTCTTCACCCAAAGACTCAATATATCCGCCAAACCGATTTTGCACGATGTCACCATCGACCACTCCGTCTATTACGACATGCGCGACATGCACGCCGCGGGGTCCATATTCACGCGCCAACGCTTGCACAAGATTGCGCAATCCGGCCTTGGATGACGCAAAATGACCAAAATTTGGTCGACCCCGCATCGACGCGGATGCCCCTGTGAAAAACAACGACCCAGATCCTTGTTTTGCAAGCACAGGCATCGCTCGTTTGGCAGTCAAAAACGCGCCCAAGCAACCTACTCGCCAGTAGTCTTCGAATTCTTCAGCCGTGAGCACCTCAAACGCTATTGGCCTATTGCTACCCGCGTTAAATACCACCGCTTCCAAAGGTTGGCCAATGGCGGAAATATGCGCGAACAGAGCATCCAGCGAATCCTGACAAGTGACATCCGCAGAAAAACCTTCGGCACTACCCCCGGCTGAAACCACTTCATGGGCCGTCGCATCAACCTTGGCTTGAGTACGACCTGAAACAACCACGTGACATCCTTCGCGTCCAAATCGTCGGGCTAACGCTCCACCCACGCCATTGGGCGCACCTGCGCCCAAAATAACAACCGTACGCATGAGCTGACTCTCCTATTCTGTTGGTTCTATGTAATCTCGATCTAATATCCTGAGTGCTCAATATTGCCGTGCAATACCTACAATCACCACAACAGATGCCAACAGAGCTGGCCAAAATAAAACCGCTAGCACCTGTGCTCAGAGCGGTCAGCTCAGCGCAGCCAGCCCTGGGCAGACACAAATCCGGCTTTACTGTTTCGCTGCAGTTGGATATCTTTTGAGATGCTTTGGGGAGAAGCATGAATCGCATCCAACAGATGCGATCAAACCGCGCAACAATATAACGCGCATGGGAGGGTCTAGGAGTGAATACCGTAGCCGATCTGTTGGCACAACAAAAAGCACAAGAAGTGGTTTGGATTGAACCTCTAGCAAATGTCTACGATGCGCTAACGCTGATGAATGAGCGAAACATCGGCGCATTACTGGTGCAAATCGACGGGTACCTTGTTGGCATTGTCTCTGAGCGTGATTACGTTCGAAAAGTAATCCTCAATCGCCACGAGGCGCAAAAACTTAAGGTGTCCGAAATCATGACACGTGAAGTGATCTCGGTCACCACTCAAGACACGGTGATACATTGTATTAATCTCATGAAAAGCCATCATTTTCGTCATCTACCGGTTGTTGAAGCGGGCAGAGCTATTGGTATTGTGTCATTGCGCGATCTGTTTTTAGACGTCATCGAAGACAGCATAAAACACCCGACAGTTTCCAATAACCTGTAAATCAGCCGAACTTCCCAACAAGCCAGGACCAAATAAGTCGATTTAGCAAATGCCTGGGCAGGCACCGCCGAACGTATCATTAAGCGACTCGCACCAATTCCAAAACACCAATCAGGGCCTGTTATGATGCATTTCTCCTTCTCCAACCATGAGAAAGTTATGCGTCACGCCTTTTGCTGCTACCGCGCCGCCACAGTGCTGCTCGCAGCCACCGCCTCATCAACCTCAGCTGCGAGCGAGCATAGAACCGCGCCAACCGTCGCTGATACGCTAACCCGAGCGCAAGCCACCAATGGCCTCTATATCAGTTGGATAGAGCATATTATTGATGATGCTTTGCAAAGCGAACTACCATTATCTGGCAGTGATGGCTTGACCATGGGAGACCTTGATGGTGATGGCATTGATGATATTGTTTCAGTTCACGAATCCGACACACAGTACAACGGCAAAGCGATTGGTCATGTTCGCATCGCCTGGGGTGGAAAGGATCCGCATGATTGGCAACTTACTACTTTGGCCTCCGGTCCTGAAGCTGCGGCGGCTGAAGATGTGGACATCGCCGATGTCAACAACGACGGCCACCTTGACGTTGTGGTGGCAGCCGAACTCGCTCATCTGATCTATTTTCAGAATCCTCAAAGCACTCGCGGTGTCAGCGCACGATCAAACATCTGGCCACGTGTTATTTTGCCTGTAACAACCGGCCGCGGATCTTATATCCGAACATTTTTTGCAGACTTCAATCGAGACGGCCAAATTGAAGTTGTCGCGGCCAATAAAGGAGAACAAAACCCAGAACTGACCGTCCAAGCGCCACTAAACGTCTCAATCTACCACCCGCCTGCGGACCCATTAAACGGTGCCGGCTGGTTTGAGCAACCACTGACTAAAGTGCGAATTCCAATTAATTCACAGCCGACAGACCTAGACGGAGACGGCGATCTTGATGTTGTTGTCGGCTCTCGGGGAGAAGCTCGGATTTTATGGCTGCGCAATGACGGTAATTTCAAATTTCTCGAGCACAATATCACCACTGCTGGACAACCCATAGGTACCCAACTCACCGGGTTTAATATGGACTATGCAGACCTTAACAATGACGGGCGCACCGATATTGTGTCTACAGCATGGCCGGGCTATTTACTCTGGCTTGATCAACCGAAACAGCCCGGCAAACCTTGGCAAACTCATACCATCGGCAACTTTCTGCCCGATGCATTAGTGTCCGTGCGCTTGGCGGACATCGACGGGGACGGCGATTTAGATGCATTTGCTGGTGCTTACAGTCGAGGCCCCCGCGATGAAGATGGCCTCGAGATCAGCGCAGAAAATTCGGTAGGTCGCATTGGGTGGTTTGAAAATCCCGGTTTACAGAAGGTTCAAGAACCTTGGCCACGCCATGATATATCCCGACGGAAAAGGGGTATGTACGACAAGTGGATTGCCAAAGATCTCGACCGAGACGGTGATCTGGACTTCATTGGCACTCGCGGAAACAGCGAGCCCTATGACGGGGTCATTTGGCTGGAGCAGCGCCGCAGCGCGGCCCAAAAACCCAATTTTCGTCAAGCGCGGCGCACAGACAGTGAACAACTTCCTCTACCCGGCGGTTAGCCTGAGTTTTCGCTAACTAGAGCCAAGGCCACCAGTTCCGTCAATTCATCTTGTCGACCCAAAGCCACGACAACATACTGCACGCCCTGCCACATGTAGGTCATTGGCGAGCCTGTTGGCCGCCCGTTAAGAGGTACCGCACGCAAAATTTCTCCGGTAAATTTATCGAGAATATTCAGCGTGTTTAGCGCGCTGTTCTTATAGAAAAGCAAATCACCCGCAATCATGGAGGCAGAATTACCCATAATAGTTGTATTTTCATCTCCAGCTTGCTGCCACAAGATTTCACCCTTGTTCATATCATAAGCGGTGATTGCAGAGCCCAGCCCTGGATATGGGGAGCCACTAGAGGGGCCAAAAACAGGTTCGGGAAAGACATAATATAAGTTGGATTCATTGCCCTTTTGCAGTTGCACTACATAAGTCAACGGGCCAAACCCGTTGACATAGAGTATTTGAGTACCTGGGTCAAAAGAGGCGCCCCCCCAGTTTGCCCCACCACCCTCACCCGGGGTCATCACCAAACCGCGCGTATTGGGCGGCGTGTAAATTGGGCCGATGTCAAAATTTTCTATCGACGAAGGATCAATAAAATCCTCTCGGACCACCCCTTGTCGCACAAATGGTGGCGGTTTAGTTGGAATAGGCTGAGTCGCAGACGTCACTTCCCCGGGCACATCTGACTGCGGCACAGGGGTTTCGACAATTGGCCATATGGGCTCCCCGGTTTGTCTATCCAGCACATACACAAACCCTTGCTTACTCACTTGAGCCAGTGCTTTACGTGGCCTGTTATCAACGGTGATATCGATTAAATTGGGGGCAGCGGGTAAGTCGTAGTCCCAGATGTCGTGATGGACCGTCTGGTAATGCCACTGACGCTCACCGGTTCGACAATCTAAAGCAACCACGCTATTTGCAAATAAGTTGTCCCCCGGACGCCGCCCCCCATAGTAGTTGTTGGTCGGGCAGCTAACTGGCAGATAAACCATATTCAGGCTGCTATCAGCACTCATCGGAGCCCATACGTTCGTGTTGCCATTGTTTTGCCAACTGCTCTCACCCCAGGTGTCGACACCATACTCCCCCTCCCTGGGAACCGTATGAAAGGTCCACAAGCGTTCGCCGGTGTTGAGATCAAAACCGCGAACATCACCCGGTGGGGTCGGCGGCAATACCTCACCATCATGCACCTGAGAGCCAAGAATCAGCACATCGTCACACACAATTCCGGGCGAGGAATGACCTAATTGACTGACCACACCTGCCAGATCGGGCACATCGGGTTGATTGTGCGCATTATCCAAACGCAACGTACTCTGGTTGAGGCGGGGAACATCAGACAGCAGATTGACGGATCCATTACCGAGAGTGCCAAACGTCTCAACAGGCTTTCCATTAATGGCATCTAACGCAATCAAACGCGCGTCCCCCGTCGGCATGTGTATTTTTTTACCCTGGTGATCCTCAAAATAAGAAACACCTCGATGTAAAAAACCATTATTAGGCGGCCTTGCATACCGGTATGCCGCCGGATCGTAGACCCAAAGGGTTTGTCCTGTGGCCGCATCAATCGCTGCAACCTGGCTAAACGAAGTGCTGGTGTAGAGCACACCGTCTATCATTAGCGGCGTCGCCTCAAATACTGAATTTTGCGCTGTGGTGATATCGTTGTCGGGGGATCGCCACCGCCAAACGACCTCCAATTGGTCAATATTTTCAGCGCTTATCTGATGCAGCGGCGAAAATTTATCGCTAGAAAGATTGCCCGCATAGTTCGGCCACGCACCATCACGCGTTCCCGCAACAAGCACATCACGCCCCGCAACCGCCTCGATAGAAGTTGTATACACCGGACTGTCAGAACGTCCATTACCTACGACAAGTTCAATGGTATATTGCCCGGGCAGGTCCGGTATCAGATAGACAGTTTCTCCAATGCCTTGGATAACCGCCTCGCTGCCTGCTGGCACCCCAGACAACGACCATCGAAACGAGTTTCGGGAAGGCTCTAGGGTCTGGCTGCCTCCAGCCCACAGGGTTGTGCGACTGCCAACAACACTGACTTGATTGGGGTTCAGCTGTACTGCCGGGACTGGGCTTTGAACCGTTGGTTGGCGCACAGCGAGCGCCTCCCGAACCAGCCTGACGAAGGTTGTCACGTCGAAGTTTTCTGGCGCCTCGGTCACATGGTAGTTTTCCCCGGTACGCACGGTTGAACCGTCCCCGTTACGCTCATATTCGCTGAATCGAATGATCACCAGGTCATCTTCAGGGTAGACCGCTACAACTTGACCCTGCACACCCAACGCGGCA
>Ga0206130_10000567_pt1 | contig 61369 bp, 62 predicted proteins | sample Helgoland_Spring_9_FD_148637 | JGI IMG/M metagenome (GOLD analysis project Ga0206130, IMG submission 148637) | Pelagic subsurface seawater microbial communities from Kabeltonne, Helgoland, North Sea - Helgoland_Spring_Bloom_20160512_1 | ecosystem: Environmental > Aquatic > Marine > Epipelagic ... | reverse complement strand
GTTTTGTTTTGCTTTTTCTTTTGCGTTTTCTTTTGTGTTTTGTTTTTCTTCTTATTGATTTTTTTTTTCGGCGTTTGCGGCCTCCTGCTGCTGCTTCTTCTCTTGCTGCTGGTACTGCTGCGTCTATTTCATTTTTTAATATTTTAGAATCAGTAGGGCTCATGTTTTTGATAATAATTATATCATCAACTGATAGACCGTTCAACAATTTGTTCATTTCCGGCTCGTCCAATTTGTGCATTTCCGAGTCGGACAGGACTTTTGCAAATAAATCTTTTTGTTGTTGTGCCGTCCAAAATCCGTGCATTTCATTTGGGACGTCCTGGGGTTTTTTTCCGTTCTTCTTTTTGATTAACTCCACTGTTTGATAAAACATTCGCATTGCTTCCCCCCCCCTAAATATTTCTAATAATTTTTGTTCTTCATCACTATAATTATTAAATAATTCAGGATTTTTAAATATAGATTGGTTTTGTTCCACATAAATGTTGGCATCGTACCATTTTTTTTGTAACAATTTCTTGAAAATTTTTTTCGATATTTCAGGATCATCTGAAAACCGTTTCGTATATTCTTTATGAAATTGATCCATAATGTTATCTCCGACTTCACCACTTCCGAATTCCCAAGCCTTGCACTTATTTCCTGACTCGGCGGGACATATTTTGTCTTCCACCTTTTTTTTTCTTTGCAATAGTTTTAGCTTTTTTTGCAATAGTTTTAGCATATATATATATATATATATATATATCAATATTATTAAAATAATATTTACTTAAATAACTTCTAAATAATTATTTTTTTTGCGCTTTGTTTTTTTTGTTGTTTTACTTTTCTTCTTTTTTTTGTTTTTTTTTGTTGTTTTTTTCCGCATTAGTTTTTTCCGTTCGTCTATTTGATGTGGGATATGGCGCAAAAACCACCATTCAAATTTTTTGGATTTTCGATTATTTTTTAATTTATTAAACATTTCTGATTTTTCAGCACGCATCTTTTCAATAGTTAATTGTTCGCCATAACAATCTATACTAAATCTTTTCAATAATCCTTTTTGCTTTAATTTGTTGCGTCTTTGCGTCTTAAACAAATATTCACACATACATAAAATGCGATTTTTCATATAATATTCTCTATCAACAAACATAAATGCCAAGTAAAAACTCAACATAGTATCAATCGTCGCTATTCTAATGTTTTTTTTATTTAATCGTAAAACATTATAACTATGACAAGCTAAAGGTTCATATATAAATATTATTGTTTCTCGTCCTATTTTAACTTCATAATGTGCTGCTATTACCTCACCAACCCCCTTTTTTTTATTAATTGTAACATTTTTATAACCATTTTCCAGTAGTTTTTCCTTTAATTTATTTGCAGTTTTCTTTGGTTCTACAGATAATACATCAAAATCTGGAATTTTGCTTATATCTTTTTTTCTTGATTTCCTTTTAATTGTTTTATAATATAATTTATTAGCATAAGCACCAAAAAAAACACAGTTTTCGTCTATTAAAGTATTTAATGTTACTTTAAAAACATTTTCCTGCAATTCTTTTAACTTTTTTTTTGTCATTTTTTCATCATCCGATAATAAATATTTTTTTAAGCTTTTACCCTCAAAAATTTTTTCTTTTTTTACACCAATTTCAAATATTCTTTGTATTTTTTCAGAACCACAATCATCACCTTTTAATGGAAAATATTTGTTCAATAAAGTTAATCTTTTTAATACTTTTTCCCATCTACTTACATCCCCCATTGGTCTACTTAATTCTAAATACATTAACATTCTTAAATAATTAGGTGACGTGTAGTAAATTCCTTCTCTAATTCTTGAATCTTTCTTTAAAGTTTTAAATAATTCAGGAACTAAATAAGTTATATCTGCAACTGGAATATAATTTACAAATACTTTAAAAGTTCCGGCATGAACACCCGATTTTGCTTCAACCTCGGTAAAACCTTTTTTATAATAAATATTAGCTAATTCTTTTGCATGTTCAACTGGATTTGGAGAGAAAAAGTCATAATCCGGGATTTCTATATCTTTATTATAAAATTGTGCTTCTTTTGGTAATAAATTATTAATTGCTGTCCCACCATAGCATATTAATTTTTTCTTTTTTAAAAAGTGTTCGACGATACTTATAATTGTTTTTACTTCTGGATTATTTATTTTCTTTTTGCCTTTTTCCTTATCTATTGAATCTACAGCAGAACGTAGAATGGCTAATTCACATTCTTCAAAATTCATTTTACAATCCATGATATATATTATTGATAAAATAAATTAAATAACTCCCAGTTTAATATTCATACCTCCAACTTTACTCGTTCGTTCTTTTTGTGTTGGGTCCATCTCTTCGTTTTGTGCATTTATTTCCAATACCTTTTTAGGTCTTTTTCTCAAAGGTGCAGGTTTTAATATGAATGCTTTTTGCTGTTCTAAAAATTTTAATCTATAACCTTTTAAAGCATCTTTATGATAACCACCTCCAAAATTCATCAAAACACCCTGTATACCACATGTATGATGCATTAACCATTTTGAATTTTTTCCCATAACATTTGGTGTAGTTAATATAAAATTATTCATTGAATTACTTTTATACATACTTGGTGAGCCTTCATTTTGGATTTGGTAATCGTCAAATAATTGGATTTTTGCATTACAGCTTTCCGAATGAGTACACGCATCTACCAATTCCATAAAACCTGCATTGGCACCAGCATTCTTATATGGGTCATCAACAAAAATAATAACTTTATTTTTTAAATTTTCTAGTGGTGTATTGAAGACATTACCACTAGATGTCGAATGTTGAACAGGTAAATTTTTACCTGCTAAATAATCAGAAAAGTGTTTCATTATTTTTTTTTCTAAAATATGAAATACATTTGGATTTTTGCTAACAATTCTAAAATTTAATATTAATGGGTCTGAACTATTTTGTAGACCACTTAAAGCACTTTTTTTAATTTCTGCAAAAACACTTCCGATTTCAAGTTCATTGTATGTATCTTTCATATATATATTATTTCTTCCAGCCGCAACAACTACTTTACTATCTTTAAAATATATTTCAAAATCCAACAACCTAACACCTAAACTAATTACTGATTTTAATGCTTCAAGGCTAACATATCCATTTATAACCTCGCCAGTACAACAAGTATTATAACTACCATAAACATAATAATCAATTAAACTAGTAAAAAGCCCATTTCTATTTTCTACTCTGTAATCACTAACTGTTAAAGGCGTTATTTGAGATTGGTCTTCATCATTTTCATATGCTAATTTTTTCATAGCTTTTATATTTTTTTTTTGTTTAGTTAACTCTTTTCTTAAATATATTGAATATGTGAATATAATAATGAATACTATTGATAATAAATAAACAATAATAAGATAACAATTACTTCCCATTATTTTATTTGAATAATTTTGCGCCATACTTGCCATATTCTTTAATCTTTCTGCCATATATACTATTATAGTAAAATATAAAAAAATTTAATATTAAAATAATGTATTATATTATATTAATTATGACTGGTGGATTAATGAATTTAACAGCACAAGGTAATGAAAATATTATATTAAATGGTAATCCTAGAAAAACATTTTTTAAAGCTACATATAATAAATATACTAATTTTGGCATGCAAAAGTTTAGAATAGATTTTGAAGGCAATCGTATATTAAATTTTAATAGCCCAACCGTGCTAGATTTTAAAATTCCGAGGTATGCCGACATGTTATACGAAACTTTCATTTGTGTTACACTACCAGACATTTACAGTCCCATTAAATATAATAATACTATGATTGATGGTAATCAATTAATACCATATGAATTTAAATGGATTGAAGAATTGGGAGCTCATATGATTAGAGAAATTGAAATATATAGTGGCGGTGTTTCATTATCCAGATATAGTGGTGAATATTTATCTTGTTTAAAAGAGAGGGATTATTCGGGTGAGAAAAAAAAATTATGGAATAAAATGGTAGGAAATGTCCCAGAACTTACTAGTCCTGAAAATTGCAACGGACGTGTAAATGTCTACCCACATGCACAATACTTGGACCAAACAGGCGTTGAACCAAGTATAAGAGGTAGAAAGTTATATATCCCAATGGACTCGTTTTTTTGCGATTCAAGTAAATTAGCACTTCCTTTAGTTGCTTTACAATATCAAGAGCTATCTATAAGAATAACATTTAAACCAGTTACACATCTTTATACGATAAATAATGTAAATGCTGTAGAATATAGCGATGGTATTAGTTATCGCTGCGCACCTAATCCAAATATACCAGAACATCAAATGTGGCGATTTTTGCAACCACCAGCTGATTTTGCTGCTTCTACATCGTTATATAATCAAACAAGAAATGACTGGAATACAGATATTCATTTAATTTCCACGTATATATTTTTAGGTAAAGAGGAGCAACGGGTTATGGCGCAAATCAATCACAAAATTCTAATGAAACAGATATATACATATACATTTCTAGGAAAAGCTGGTTCTCAAATAGTTGATATTGAAAGTAAAGATTTAGTTGCAAATTATACGTGGAGATTTAGAAGAAGCGACGCATTTGAAAGGAATGAATGGAATAATTATACAAATTGGGCTTACAATGGCATTCAACCACAAAAAAATCAGTTACTAACAACCGAAATTATTTCTCAAGCCGGACAATATGTAAACGCAAATACACATTATATTACTGGTTCTCTCGGAACATATTCTAAAAATGTAAAAAATATTTTAATAGATTTGGGAATTGTCATGGAAGGTGTTTATAGGGAAAATGTTTTTGACAGTGGTGTTTATAATTATGTAGAAAAATATAATAAAACGGGAAACAACACCAAAGATGGTATGTATTTTTATTCTTTTGCTACAGATGGAAACAGAAAAAATTACCAACCAACTGGTGCCATGAATGTTAATAGATTTAAAAAAATTTCATTCGAATTCAATACCATAACACCACCTATTGACCCCGAAGGTTCTTCTTCTGAATATATTTGCGATTTATCCGAAAATCCCATTGGATTCAGAAAAAATATATCAAAATTAAATACTTACAATTATGACCTTGTTATTTTTGAAGAGAGATATAATGTTATTATGATTCAATCTGGCCGAATTGGACTTTTACATGCCCGCTAATACTTTTCCCAAAAGTATTGCAAAAACTCTTTTTTTTTAATAAAAAAACTTATAAGTTTTTTTATTAAAAAAGTTTCCAGACAGAATTAAAAAATCGAATATTACCATATTTATTCTGTGGTTTATATTTATTAGTATATGCTGATTTACTTCCACCTAACCTATTTTCTCCACTATTTATTAACAATCTTCTATTATAATAATCTTCTAAACTCATATCTTTTGTTCCCGTATCATGTGGATTATTTATATCCAAGAACATATTTGCCATTGTGGTATCAGCCGCATTCACTTGTCCACTTTCATTAGAATTATCTTCACTTTCCTCTCGAGAGGTATATTCTGTTGGTGGTGGGCAATTATTATTATGCAAGCCCTGCATTTTATCAATCTCGCATTGCGTTAATTGTCTATTTTGGTCAAAAGGCAATGCATTTGTTTCCGTTGACGTTGCATCTACCCATGTATATTTATACTCTCCATTCTCTATTGTTTCTTTCATTTCTCCATGTGCTTCAATGTCAACTGTCCCGCATTGTTTGCATTGTTGTGTATATCTACAACCATGTAAATTTCCACTATAATCAACACCCTGTGCCGGTCCATAGTCATTCCATGCAGCATCTTGCGGTCCTAAACAAGTATATGGACACGCTTTAAAATATTTTATTGTACCATCAACATCCTTTGCGAACGGATGAGGACCTTTTGCGATGCGAAAAGCAGCTGATTTACTGGTTGTTGGAACCTTATTACCTTCACATGAACCCGTGATTTTTGTTGGTGCTGCGCAATTTAAAGAACAAGTTCCGGTTGATGTTCCATCTGGTGTTCCATCTGGTGTAGTAGGACGTTGATTTGCTAGTGCTGCTCTTTCCCCACTTCCAGCCGCTTCGGCTGCCGCAACTCTAGCGGCTTCTTCTGCTGCAGCTTCTGCAGCTGTTGCCTCTGCTGGCAATGTAATATCTGTTTTTCTTGAGTCAATTATATTACCACCTGAAATATATTTAAAAGTTTCACCTGTACCATGTGGCACTTCTTCCCAAATAGAACCACTATTTACAGGTTTTACAGCTCTTACAACTTTACCAGATGTAGCAACCCCCCATAAATATGTGTTGCTTGACCCCGAAACATACTTTAAATTCTTATTTAAAGGGTTCCAAGCACCGGAACCGCTTATATTATTTTTATACAACATGTTTGAAGTCATCAAAGCAAAAACATAATTTTCTCCACAACTTACTTGTTTAATATCTACACTCGTTGTCTTTGTCCATGATGTTACATTTTTTTCTTTTTTCCAAGCAACATTATCTTTATCAACAGCCCATATCCATCCATTACCTGAAGCAGACATTTGTTTAAATTTATTATTGTTTGTTTCATTGCTTTCAATTACCCAATTACCTGTTGAAGTTACTGGCCTTTTATATACATTATATTTACCTAGTTGCCCTGTTAAACCCCAAACAGAATTTTCATCTGATGTTATATCTACAAAAGTTACTCCTGATTTTTTCTTTTCTACCCAATTTGAGTTTGGTGTTTTATGCCATGGGACTCCACCATTATCTAAAGCCCAATAATTATCGTTTGATGATGTAATGACTTTTTTCAATTTTCTATTACCATAATTAGACGTTGATTTGTCATCTTCAGAATATTTTACAATACCATTATTGTCTGTAACAGCTAATGTTAATGCTTCTTCTATTTTTTTCTTCTGTAATACAAAATATATTGTTATGAAAATAGCTAAAATATATAATATATAAATAAACATTTGATATATATTATACTTTTAAAAAAAGTATAGCAAAAGTTTCGTTTTTATGATTTTTATGCTTTTTTAGTTTATGCTTTTTTCTTAATAACGTTAGATTTTGGTATAAATTTTAAATAATCAATAACTCTTCGACCTTCACCGGTTGTGTCTGTTTTTTTATTTAATAATGTTTCATTCGTTCCTATATATTTAATCATTCCGCTAGGAACACCTTCATTTTCTACAAATGCCGCCTTTTTATTATTAATAAAAATACTAACATCATATTTATTATCTTTATTTTTTCTAACCTCATATCTTATAGCATAAGGACCCTGATCTAACATATATTTGTATCTTTTTTCACTAACACCCTTAAAAATAGAACCATCCGCGGTATATCCATCCCTATAAACACCTGTGCTAAAACCTTGTCCATTTTCATCTTGATTAAAACCCCAATTACCCTGAACTGTCGCATTTAATTTTTGGTCAACAGGGATAGCTATTTCTAAATCATAATCATGAACATTGGGTAAAATTATTTTTTTAAAAGCATTATCTTCAAACGTTCTCATTCTAACATTTATAAATTCTTCTAAAACAGCCCCCTTTTTTGGATTTAAATAATTATTTATATCAAAGAACATATTAATAAATATAAATGCAAATGAAAATAAAACAATCATTAACAAAAATAAATATATAATCGTGCCAAATGTAAAATTCATATATATATATTAAATAATTATTTTATTAGATAGTAAAGCGTCCATTATTTTTAAATTTTTTGTATAAAAATAATCTTTAATATCATAAAATAAATTGTAACCTATAAATAATAAAATTATAATACTTAATACTGCTAATAAATTATTAAACATATATATATAATAAAGTTAATTATTTTACCAAATGTCGATTTATTTGCTGACTAACCAATATAAATGTTGTGCATTTTGGTAGGTGTTTTATTTTTTTAGCATTTACATATGCACACGTTGACCTTAAACCACCCAAATAGTCACTTACTGTTTCTTCTAAAGAACCTCTATATTGAACCTTTATAACTCTACCTTCCGAAGAACGATAATTTGCCATTGAACCGTAATGTTTTTTCATAGCCAATTCGCTACTCATCCCATAAAATAATTTATATTTCTTGATTTTATTTGAACTATCTTTTTCTTCTATAATTTCACCGGGATTTTCATCATGTCCGCTAAATATACCACCACACATTACAAAATCTGCACCACCACCAAATGCCTTCGCCATATCACCAGGACATGTTATCCCACCATCGCCTACAATAAAACCACTACAACCATGAGCTGCATCAGCACAATCAATTATAGCACTTAATTGTGGAACACCAACGCCTGTTTTCATTCTTGTTAAACAAGCAGAACCTGGGCCAATACCAACTTTTACAATATCGACACCACCGTTTATTATCAGTTCTTGTGTCATTTCACCAGAAGCAACATTTCCAGCAATAATTATTGCTTTAGGATAACGTTTTCTAACTTTTTTACAGAATTCGACCATTTTATACATATAACCGTTGGCTACATCAATACATACCCATTTTAATTCATCTATATTATCCATTATTTCGCATAAATTTTCATAATTTTTTTCACTAATTCCACTTGAAACAACTGTATAATTTAATATATCTTTTATTTCCACACTTTCTTTGCTTAACTTAATTTCTTCAATAAACCTTGTGAAATCTTTTAAAGTATAGAATTTATTTAAACAAGTTAACATTTTAAATTTAGATAAAATCTTTAAAACTTCAAATGTTCCCGTTGTATCCATATTGGCCGCCATAATTGGAATACCTTTCCAAATAGTTGAACTATTTTGAAAGGTAAAATTTCTTTCAAGGCATACCTCGTTTCTTGATGAAATGGTTGTTCTCTGTGGTTTAATCAAAACATTATTAAAATCTAACTTTGGTGTTATTTCAATTTTCATAATAATAAAAATATTATATTTGTTTTAAATAATATTTTTATGTAATATTATTTATATATAATGAAACGTTATGAACATATATTGAATTTATTATCCAAGAAATATTATGGTATTAAAAATATTTTTTTAAAAAATAATATTAGGGAAGGTTTAGAAAATGATGATTCTTGTGAAACCGGTAAAGTTTTTAATGGGACGGAATGTATTAAAGAAATTAAAAGTATAAAAATGTTTGTTTTGATGCCTATAGCAAATTGCGTGGTAATAACATTTATGTCATTTTTATTTGCTGGGTTTTTATTTAAAATTAAAAGTTCACCATTAGCTTTAAGTAAAAACGGGTTGTCATGCACAGATATACCCATGTTCAAAATTTTTAGAAAAAATCCATTGGATGGTATTGTTCACGAAAAAGTTTATACAAGTAAGGCAGAAAAACATAAATTTAACAAAATTGTTTTTCCGTGGTTATCAAAGGGATTATACCCCGACAAACCATCAATGCAAAAAGACGGGGAAGCACAGAGATTTAGTTTGGGATTTGTTTTAATGTTACCATTTTATTTGTCATTAAAATATTGCACCACTCTGTGGTATAAACCATTGAGTTTTGTAAAGAAGATATTATATAAACAAAAAAATTGGGGGACTATTCCAGAAATCAGTAAAATAAATAAAGAAAGTTGGGTTAAAGATTTATTAACTATTTTTATTTTCACGCCTATTTTACTTTTCTTTATTTTTCCAATGGTATTTTTAATGAGTTTAATTATTTCTACAATTATTTCACCAGTAGCGGCTTGGGGTCTTTATTATGTACCAAATAAACAAAATAAAATGAGAAAACCTGCCGGCGAAGTTGAAGGTTTTATAATGAAAACTTTGATAGGGTTTTTGAATATTTTAAAAATTATCGGATGGTTAATTTTATATTTTATTTTGGGTATATTTTTCTCGTTTGGTATATTTGGTTTAACAATGATATGGTTTATTCACATTTTTACAGGCGCTTTTGAAAGTAAAAGAGATGGACTTAAAACAATAATGAAAACATGGGCCAATATAATTTGGGATTATAAATATATATGGGCTATGTTTGCCATTGCTATGTGGACTGCCAACTTTTCTCTTTATTTAAAAGGACCACATAATGCTCTTACATTTATAAAACAAAAATATAGAAATATGATTCCTGCTATTATTGCTGGGGCAGTTGTTGTATTATTAGGCCTTCAACAAATGAAATTCTTTAAATTTTTACCGAAGACACCAAAACACAGGAGCAATTGTTACCCTAATTGCAATCCCCCATCTGTTTCTCCCGACGAGGCTGGTTTAACAAAGAAATGTCCTCCAAATTCAACAAAAATGGCTGTTTAAATTATAAATTATAAATTAAAACATAATTAAAGTTTATTAATTAATTATATTTATTATGGGAAAAAAAAATCGTAAAAAAAAAGTTTCTGCAAATGGAAAACCTTTTGTTAGTGTATGCACTCCTACATACAATAGACGCCTCTTCATACCAAATTTAATAAGGTGTTTCCAATCACAGACATATCCCAAAGAGATAATGGAATGGATAATAATTGATGATGGTGAAGATTCAGTTGAAGACCTTTTTAAAGGTGTTGAATGTGTTAAATATTTTAGATATGAAGAAAAAATAAAATTAGGTCGCAAAAGAAATTTAATGCATGAAAAATCCAAAGGTGATATTATTGTTTATATGGATGATGATGATTTTTATCCACCCGATAGAGTGCATCACGCTGTGCAAAGGCTAACATCTATACCACAAGCATTGGCTGTTGGGAGCAGTATTGTTTATATTTATTTCAATGATTTAGATAAAATTTATCAATTTGGCCCATATGGACCAATGCATGCTACTGCCGGAACTTTTGCATTTAAAAGGAAATTATTAGAAGAAACCAGTTATGATAATGAAGCTGAATTGGCAGAAGAAAAAGCTTTTTTAAAGAATTATACGGTTCCTTTAGCACAATTGAATCCATTAAAAAGTATATTGTGCTTTGCTCATCAATATAATACATTTGACAAACGAAAGTTGTTGGTAAATCCAAATCCTAAATTTGTAAAAGAAACTAGTTTAAAACCAAGCGTTTTCATAAAAGATAAAAAAATGCTAAAATTTTATGTTTCTATTTAAAAAATAATTTAAAAAATAATTTAAAAAATAATTTAAAAAATAATTTATTTTTAAAAAAATAAATTATTTTATAATATTAAATGAAGTTACCAAAACCTTTAAAAAAAGTTATGAAAACTTTCAAAAAACAATCTGATATGGTAAAACTTGGAATGGTTTTGTTAGTCATCTATGGTGTTTATAGTTTCTTAAAAGAAATGCGTTGGGGTATAGGCAGCAGTAGTTATTTAGAAGGTTTCACCAATAAAACGTTTGTCTTTTTCAGAATGAATGGATGTGGGCATTGTGATAAAATGAAACCAGAATGGAATAAATTTAAATCTTCTTATTCGGGTGACTGTGAATTAAAAGAAATAGAACAAGCTCAAATGACAGACCAACAAAAAGAATGGGTTCAGGGATTTCCTACATTAGTGCTCGTTGAGAACGGTAAAGTATTAAAAACATTTGAAGGAGAAAGAAAAGCTTCTGCATTTAAATCATTCCTTTTGTAATTCATCATATTCTTCATTAATTTTATCAATATATCTATATAATCTTGATATGTCTAATTTCGATATATCATAATTTTCATCGCTAAAAAAACTAAATATCTCTTCAATATCTTTATTTTTTCTTAATTTTATAAAAAATGAAAATAAATCTTTTTTATCCATTACCAACTTATTGCATAATGTTTGTATAAAAATAGTATTATTGTATTCAGTAGAGTATTTTGTTAAAACTTTTGTAAACCTAATATTTTTTATATAATCTGTCGCTTGTGTATCGGTCGCTTGTGTATCGGTCGCTTGTGTATTGGTCGCTGGTGTATTGGTCGCTGGTGTATTGGTCGCTTGTGTATTGGTCGCTGGTGTATTGGTCGCTTGTGTATTGGTCGCTGGTGTATTGGTCTCTGCATTTTCGTGAAATAATTTGTTATTATACATTGTTTTTATTAATGATGTCATTTCATTGAATATCCATATTTGTTTTTGAAATGTGATTCTATCTATATAATCTGAAAAAACAAAATTTTCTAATAAAATTTTATAATTTTCAATATTTTTTAATTTGTCTTTATTTTTGAAATAATCAATAATGTTTTCATGAAATAATAAACCAACACTTGTTCTATCTGTTTCATTCATTATATTATTATGATTTTCTATATTATATTTATTTGTAACCAACTGATAAGTTATATTTTTTGTATCTTCGTTGTAATTTTTTTTTTCAAAAACTTTATTTATTAAATTATTCTTTAATATTTCTTCATTATTTTTATAAATATTATATATTGATTTTAGTTTTCTTAAGTCACTTTGAATATATTCGTTAATTACTCTCTTTAAATTATTATTCATTTTTGGCATTAACTTATTCATAATGTTTTTTACATTTTTTTTCGTTGGTTGTTTTAATTCAATTGTTGTGCAAATTTTCATCATTTCTTTTATTTTTTTATCCATATGATAATTACCAATACATATAATTGGTATCATTGTTGTGTTCTCTTTTTTTTGTTTATTTGTTTTCTTTGGCCTAATTAATTTAATTAAAGAATTTATACCACCCTTGTCCCCATTATTCATACCGTCTATCTCATCCATAATTATAGCTATTTTTCTTATCTTTTTTTTAAACAAACTCAAAACATTCTTATCTGACATATTATGTTTTGTAATTGTTTCAATTACTGATTTGTTTCTAACATCGCCTGCATCATAATTAACAACATCGTAGTTTAATTTTTTTAACATGTTTCTTACAAAATATGTCTTTCCGCAACCGGGGGCACCATATACATATATACCCCGCTTTGTTAATAATTTTTCTTTATTTTCTTCAAAATAATTTAAACTTTTAATAAAAGTATCTTCACATTCTTTTCTATTTAATAATAAGTTTAAATTTAATTTGTCCATGTATTATTTATACGTCTTATTTTTTTATGCTTCTTTTTACGAACAATTCCATTATTATTTTCAAAGTTTTTTATAACTTCTCTACATCTGGTTGATTCTAGCATAATGCATAATTGCTCTAGAAATTGTATATAAGTTCTATATTTATAGCCATTATATATATATTTTTTTATTTTCACCCAATGATTATACTTATATTTAATAACCATTTCAAAAATATAATTCAAATCATTTTTAATAATTTTTCGGATATATGATTCCAATGTATAACTTTTTTTATATGATATGCTTTTACAAAGTAAATTCCATTCAAATCGCAAATTCATATATTCTTTTTCATAGTCTTTTTTGTTTGTTATTATTATAATTTCTCTCGGGATATATGTTTTAATTATCATGGCAACTTCCAATGGAATTTTATTTATTTTATTTAGTAAATCCATTTATATATTTTATATTTTCAAAATATTTTTATGTGTTTTTAATAAACCATTAAAAACACATAAAAAAATGTTTAGCATAAATTATTGTTTGTTATACCATCCCAATTAACATTATATTCTTTTGCCCAATTGCAATTTTCTATTCTACCCATAGGTGTATCATCTGCCAATTCCATAGATTCTTCACCTTGGCTATATCTTCCTTTATTATTAGCAGTTGCTTTGCATTTTTTTGCATCGGTTGAAGGTTCCCAATAATCAGGGCATTGTGCTACTTCTGGTGGGAAAATTTTATTTTTATAGCTATTCTTTATAATTAGTGCCATTATTAATAACATTCCTAAAAAAATAGTTAATGCTATCATTAAAACCGTTTTCTTAAACTGGTCCATAATATATATTTTAACTATATTATTTTTTCTTTGTTAATTGTATATGAATGGAAGAGTAGATATCGCTGGACATAATAACGTAGACCGTTTTTTATTATATGAAAGACCTGAAAATAAAAAATCAACCGATTATAAAAATGCTCTTGTAGGAAATTTTCATTCTTCTACATTATCCAATACTTTCTTCTCCGCTGCAAATATCACCATTATACAAAATGCTATTTTAGCTGGTGTTTCTGAAAAATCAAATGGTAGATTTCAAATTGGCTATCAAGATGAAGATGTTATTAAAACTATCATGCGAGCAATGTTTTTACAATTCTCTAAAAATCTTGAATATAATATAAGAGAACAAATAACAGAACTTAATAAATTTGTTACTGATTATGCAGTGCCTCGTGTTTATAATGAAGCAGTCGGATACATAAAATATAAAAATCAAGTTAGTGTTTTGGCTACACCAATTGATTTGCCAAAATCTAGTTATCATTCTAACACACTTGAAATGAAGCCCTTTTTTTAATTTTTAAATTTTTTTATAAAAAAATTTAAAAACTTAAAAATTTAAAAATTGTGATTTTTAAAAAGATTTTCTTTTTACCCAGCTAGAATAAATTAAAAAAAATATTATTGGTATGATAATTAATGGATAATAATCAAAAAAAGTATTATTTATAAATTCATTTTTATTTAATTTATCAATTGTATAAATATATTGCATAGTTAATATAATTAAAATAAAAATACCAAAAAACATGATTTTTGATGAATGTTTGCTAGCTGCTAAAACTATTAATGCTTTTATACTAACACAAAATAATAAAAATGTTCGTAACATCGCTAACTTTGTTCTTATAACCGCATAATGCATTTTCTTTTCTCCAAAATCTTTATTATTTGAAAAATTCATATATATATATTAATTACAAAAATAATTGTTATTAAGTTATTTTAAAAAAACGAAGAAAAATAACTTTTTTTTTCTTTCTTTTTTTGTGTTTTTTGTATATTTTCAAATCTTTTTGTATAATATTTTTCCATATAGTCATATAAATTTTGCGTTCCCATCGATGAATTGCAACTTCCACAAATAGGTCTTAAGTTTTCCACCGTTAATTTGCCACCATCGTGTTCGGCAATTACGTGTCCACAATGCCATGATTTTGTAATATATAATACTTCTAAATCACAACAATAACATTTTGCCGTAGTATTTTTCTCATCGTTATACTTGTTCCATACCTCATTTCTTAAATTTTTTTGTATTTTTTTTTTTTTATTTTTTCTCGGTGCTTTTTTCAAAATCTCTCCAGTATAGTCTTTTACTATTTCTTTTATCCATTCATAACCATATTCTTCATTTGTATGATTATACATACCCAAATACATTTTATTTTTATGACATTCTTCCAAGTGTTTTGGCCAACTTTTTAGTTTTTTTATGTTTGTAATGTAAATTTCTACATGCCAATTTGACATTTTGTTGTTTTTTTCTAATATCATATTTTTTAAATCTTCAACATCGTATAGTTCTTTATTTAATTTTTTATTATTTTTATTTATTTTTGATAATAAATATCCAATTGATTCTTGAAAGTTATTCTTATTTAATCGGGGCCTAATATTTCTTTTCTTCATTGTCCATATATTCGGATATTCCATAAAAAAATATTGCGCTACCTTTTCAGGAATATTTTTATCTATATCCTCTGGGAATTCGGGTAATTCTGTATTTTTATTTATCATTGTATAATTAAATTTTAATTCTTCCATATTTTCCACAGTCGTCAATTCAATGTCAATATTTAAATCACTGTATCCACTATTATATAATTTTTTCATTGCCGTAAATCTATGTTGCCCATCTACTAAATAATATTTATTATTATATTCGTGAATATTTATTGAACCTAAAAAATTAAAATGTCCATGTTTTTTTTTATATAAATCTTGTAATTCAACAATTTCTTTTACTTTATCATCATCACGTATTCTTTGTTCATTTGGTATAATTATTTTATTTTGTAAAATAATTTTTAAAGGTATATTTCCAATTAATCTATTATTTTTTTTATATGAGTTAATAAAAAAATTATTCATTTATATATAATAAATTTTATTCTTTAATTGCATTAATAATATTGTTTTTACTTTTTCTTTCCTTTCTTTCCATATTGTCGCATTCTCCTCGCTCTTTGATATTTCACAAATTCTGTCTTCAATTCATTCAATTCTTTTTTCCACATTTCTTTCAGTGTTGTTTTCTTTAAAATTTCATATGCCGCCATTTTTTCATCCTTATCTTTTAATAATTTTGCCACATTTTCTTCTTCTACCTGTTCAATGCGCATCCCTCTCAAATATTTATACTCTTCATCATTATCCATTACATCATATTTTCCATCTTTCAATAATGCTATGACTTGTTCTTTCTTTTTTTTTCTTAAATCAATCTTATCATCACATTGTTCCAAAATAAATCGCGCTTTATTTGTTAATAATTTTACCTGATATTCCATCAAACTTAACAAGTATTTTTTCCTTTTATTATATCCCAAATATCTGATATTATAATAATCATCAATGATTTCATATACTGTTTTGTATTTCTTTAATCTGTGGTTTTGTGTAAATAAATTCATATTTGTCAATGATTTGGTAACAGTTAAATTTAATGTCTTTTCTACCATATTAATATGTTCATCGTGATTTTTCGATAATAAGTTTGGTAAAACACCGGGGTAAAACTTTAATGTAAAATCTATTTGAACATCTGTACACATGTCTATCTTTTTCTTAATAATCGGTGTCTTCTTTTTACCACTCTTTGTCTTATCTGTCATTAAATATTCCAAAAATTCATTATAATCAGTTGTCCATGTTCCAATTGGTAATTCTGTAACTTTAATTGTATCTGCACTAACAACTTTATATTTACCTTTAATTAAATATTTTTTTTGTTTTCCATAATTTTTTATGATATCCCCATTAAAATTTTCAAAATAAGGATGCAACTCAATATTCTTATTTTTTTTGTCGATTTTATTTTCCATATATTTTATAATTTCCGAAGTATTATAAGATGTCCCCTCATAACTGAAACCTGTTCCAATTCCTTTACCACCGTTTACCAATGAAAACGGTATAATGGGTAAATAAAATTCCGGTTCTACCTTCAAACCATCATCGTCATTGTAATTTAAAATCGCCCTATCTTCTTCCCTAAAAATAAATTTCGTCAATGGATTCAATGCTGTAAAAATATATCTTTCGCTAGCATGGTCTTTACCACCCATCAACCTTGTCCCAAACTGACCATTTGGCATTAAAACATTAATATTATTTGAACCAACATATTCTTGAGCCATACCAATAATACCTTTAATTAAACTCATTTCACCGTGATGATATCCAGAATGTTCGCTAACATATCCCGATAATTGTGCTACTTTTATTTCATTCGTTAGATTTCTTTTAAAACAAGAATACAAAATTTTTCTGGTGCTGATTTTTAACCCATCCATCATGTTTGGAATTGACCTATCGCAGTCATATTTTGAAAAATGTTTCATTTCTTTATCTACAAAATCTTCATATGTTATGTTTTTCGTTTCTGCATTTAATACCTCATCTTTATTATAATTCCCCAACCATTTTTTTCTATCATCAGCTCTCTGTTTATTAAATACTTTATCAATTGAATCGCTACATTTATCACTATATTTAAATGTTACTGTTTTTTTATTTTTAAAATATTCTTTAAATTCTTTTGAAGAACTTGTTCCCAATCCTTTAAAATATTTGATTTTCCAACCCTTTCCTTCATTATTGTCTTTTTTCCATAAATCATATTTACTTTCGTTATAGAAATCTAATTCTTTTTTCCCTTTCTTTGCTTTTAAAATAGGTGTATTCATAAATCCAAGAAAATCATCAATCTCAATTAACTCTTTCCATTGAGAATGAAACATATTAATACATAAGCCTTTAATATGCGAACCATCCAAATCCTGGTCTGTCATAAACAATACTTTACCATATCTTAAATGTTTTTGAATTAATTCTTTAGTATAGACTTTACCTGTTACCAATCCTACAATTTTTTTAATATTGGTAATTTCTGCATTTGCATTAATTTTCAACTGTGATATATCTTTCGTATTCAATAACTTACCTTTCAATGGGAAGACACCAAACCAATTTCTATCTTCTTTACTTAATCCAGAAACAATACCCGCTTTAGCTGAATCTCCTTCACACAAAATTAGTGTACATTTATTACTTTCAGACGTCCCTGCTTTATTCGCATCCATCAACTTTGGAATACCCCGAATACTTGATGTTTTTTTACCATCGTTTTTCTTCGCTGCTTTACTTGCTTTTACTTCATTCAATGCAATTGCTGATTCCATAACACCCATTTTTGCTAATTTTTCAATAAACTTATCGCTTACCTCACATCTAGAACCAAATTTTGCAACAGGTGTATTTACACATTCTTTTGTTTGGCTATCAAATGCTGGATTTTCAATAATACAGTTTAAAAACAACATTAACTGTTCTTTAACAGTAATTGGTTTAACTTTTATCTTTTTCTTTTTTTCAATATATGCAACCATTTTCTTTACAATTTGATTCATAATATAATCAACATGTTTTCCACCTTTTTTAGTATTAATTCCATTTACATACGACACTTGCGTATATTCATCCAAAGGACTAATACATACTGCATATTCCCATCTGTCATTAACTTTTTCATACAATCTTTTTGTTTGTTCTTTAGTTCCAATATACATATCGATATACGATTCAAATGTTTTAATTGGGACAACTTTATTATTAAATTTTACTTTTATTGATTTATCTGTTACAGCTGCAATATCCCACGTGCGTTTTTTAAACATTTGAAACATATCGCTTGATAATCCTTCCAAACCAAATCGTTCATAATCGGGCAACCATGATACTTTTGTATACGGTTTAGCTGTTGATTTTGTAACTTTTGGTTTGCAGATTTTACCCAAATTATCTTCAAAACGCTGTGTATATTTTTTTTTCCTAATATGGTCGATTGTCTCAATCTCTCCCCATTTAGCGTAAATTAATACTAACTTAAATCCAAAACCATTTTTTCCACCAACAATTTTCTTCGCCTTTTTATCATAATTTGTCCCTGTTCTCAAATGACCAAAAATCATTTCTGGAATCCATAATTTATGTTCTGGGTGTTTTTCAACATCAATACCGTTACCATCGTTCATCATTGTAATTACACCTGTTTCTTTATCAACTGTAATTTCAATGTTTTTAACTTGGATAATATTTTTCCCTTTTTTTCCATTTAATCTAACGTAATGGTCTCTAGCATTTACAATGCCTTCATCAAAACATTTGTATAAACCTGGAACCCAGTTATATGTAGTATTTTCCATTTGACCATCGTTTAGCAACCAACCTTTTTCTTCATCCAGTTCAACGCTACCAATATATGTATCGGGAGCATCTTTAATATGCTCTATATCGGTTTTCTTTTGATATTTCTGGTTTAAGTCTTCGGTCATTGTGTTTAATTTAATATATATTTTTTTATATTAATTTTATTAATTATTAAAATTAAATCAATTTATATTTTATTTAATGTTTTTTTGAAAATTTCAAAAAAACATTAAATAAAATATGGTAAGTTTTATTTAATGTTTTTGAAAATTTCAAAAACATTAAATAAAATCACGCCTGCAACATAGATTTCATCAATAATATTTCTCTTTTTTGACCCAACGCTATTTCTTTAGCTAACCTGAATAATGGTGGGTTATATTTAAAGTTGTTTTCATTTTTTAATAATCTTTCAGTTGTTGTTAAAGCTGTAGAATGATGTGGTATCATTCTTCTCAACCATTGTTTATCATCCACTAGTAACTGTTGACGCAATAGCATAGATACACAAATAGATAATATAATACCAATTGTAAAGATTAACATGTTAAAATGTCCCATAGATAGATAATGAACAATCTCGTGCGCCCACATCATATTCGAAGCCATTAATAAACCACCGTAAAATAGAGTTTGTGATATATATAGGTCTGAAAAACGGTAGGCTAAAATATTCATAGGATTGAATAACATACCGACTATTACCATTACAATAAACATAATAATTTGTCTTTTATATAAATTTGATTTCATTTATACAGTATGTAAATAATAAAATAATAAAAATAATAAAATAATAAAATAAGTTTTTTTTATATTTTATTTAATGTTTTTTTTTGAAATTTTCAATTTCAAAAAAAAACATTAAATAAAATATGCGTTTGGATATTATTTAGTAATAATATTTTCTAATTCTATTATATATAATGACTAGAAGAAATTGGAAAAGAACGACTGATGGCAAATACCTTGTTAATGGTAAGAAATACGATATGCTTGTTGGTTCTAGACGCCAAGTCTGGAACAGCACTGCATACAAAACAAACCCCGGTAAGAAAGCGCTTACCAAAAAGCATTTGATGCAAAAGAAAAACGGCAACATTGTTTCCAAGAAAAAGAGTGCTACCGCAAAAAGACAAAAGAATTTGGGTAGTTACATTGACCTTGCTCGTAAAAATAAAGGAAAGAAATTCCAGAAAATGACAAAGGGTCTCATGAAAAATAAACAAACAAAACGTAAAAGAAAACGCAGAAAAGGAGCCAAAAAGGGAACCAGAAAACGTCGTTAAGCTTAATATTTTTTAATAATTTAGAAAAATATTTAACTAATATAGTATGAATAAAAAAACTGTTAAATTTTATATTACTGGTCCTTCGAGAAAAGTTGCCATGGAGAAAAATGAAACAGGACCGCATATTGTTGAAAAATTTCAGGTTAATTTTTTAACTCACAATAAAGAGGCAGAGGGTGAAGCCGAAGATTGGGAAGAACTGCTGAATAGTATGAAAGGCACTGGAGAAACTAATGAAGGTATAAGAAAAAGATTATTAAAATATGACTTAATAATTTCTATCGGTAGCACTACAACACAAGCTTGGAGCCAAACCAGAGGAAAAGTTGATGCAACTGTTTTACCAACGTCGGGTGGGCTAGATATTGGTGCAAAAAACAACGACGTAATAACTGACATGCGTGGTAAAAAGAATGATGATAAAAAGAATGATGATAAAAAGAATGATGATAAAAAGAATGATGGTAAAAAGAATGATGGTAAAAAGAATGATGGTAAAAAGACAGTAAAATTTTTTGAAGAACTTTTTAAAAATGTGTTTAAAGATACCACGGAAAAAAAGGTTTTATTAATAAATGCTTACGGTTATATAATTAAGAAAAAAAATCAAAACCAAAAATCAGCTATTAATCTTTTTTATAAGAATGAAAAAGAGCCTTTTAATTTTAATAAAGATGAAATCAATCCTTTTAATTTTAATGAAAATGCAAAGGGTCCTATGGAATATATTAGAATGGCTATTCAAAAAGTTATTAAGACACATTATAGACCAGAAGAAAAGGATTTAGTTCAAGTTTTTGTATGGCCGCGTGGTTCAAAAGTTGTAATTAAAGGGAAAACGATGGATGTTGGTGGAAGTTGGGCAAAAAGATTATCTAAAAAAAATATTTATATAGTTGATATTGGTGGTGGTGCAGTTCATGCTTATTATAATGGCGAGCAGGTTGATAACTGGTTTCCTGGTGATTGTAAAAAAAAGAAACAAGAAGATAAAGAAGAATTGTATGGAAAATCATCGCTTCAAGATTATTTCCAAAATGTTAAAGGATTTAATACAGCTTTTAAAAAATTATTAGATAAGGAAATTAAAGGCGAAGAATGCGAGACCAATGCCAAAGCCGATGACAAGAAAGCCGATGACAAGAAAGCCGATGACAAGGCCGATGCCAAAGCCGATGACAAGAAAGCCGATGACAAGGCCGATGACAAGAAAGCCGATGACAAGAAGAAAGGTGGACGTCGAAAAAACACAAGACGTCAAAATAAACGAAAAACAGGCACAAAAACAGGCACAAAAACAGGCACAAAAACAGGCACAAAAACAAGAAATAAAACAAGGAAAAGATTTTAATTTATTATTTTAGTTCCAAGTTGTAATTGTTGGCCATCTGGATTAACAACCACCAAAACATCTTCATTCATTTTTTCTTCAATAATTTTATTCTTTAAAATTTTTTTACATAATTTTAATATTTCCATCTGTTGTTCCAACGCTAGTATTTCAATATTTGTTAATTCCGTATCTAACACCAAATCGTTTATTCTTTGTTCTTCTCTTCGATGTGCTTCTCTTCGATGTGCTTCTCTACCCGGTTCTCCCATAGTTTCTTTATATAAAATATATAAGCAAATCCCCAATGATAAAAACGTTAGAATTGTAAAAATGATAAACCCATAATTAATTAATATAATACTAAACGATGTCATTTTTTATATTTTTTAAATTAAAAAATATAAAAAAATAAAATCAATTTTCATTTAATATAGACTCTATGTTTTCAAGAAAATATGTTTTACCCACCACCATGTTATTTTTTTTCACCTTTTTACAATATTTTTTATATAAATCTATTTTGCTTATATCTTTTTCAATTGCGAGAGAATTTATAGTTTTTTTAATTGAATTTCTCTTATCCCATTCCTTGCATTTATAACCAAATATAGTCTTATTATTTGTAATATTAATAAATGGATATAGCATTTCTATTATTTTTAATAATTCTCTCTCATTTGTTGTTTTAATTCCGGAATATTTTTTAAAAAAATAAAATATTTCACTTATTTCTATCTCATCATTGATGTCCAATATAATTTTTTCATTCCAAAATTCCAAAAATTTACGAAATATATGAATATTCTCATGCGATTTATTTAATATTGCGTTGTTTTCCATCCCTATTTTTTTAGTTTTACATAGTTTTTGAAGTTTTTTTTGTAAGAAATAATCATCAAACAATTCAGGTATATTTTTATTTTCTAAAAATTTAAACCATATATAATTAATTTCATGCTCCTCTATTTTGCTACCTGAAATATCAGTCAAATAATTATTACAAAACATATTTACTATATCATCTTGATTATTTTTTTCAAAGAATAATATATTATTAACGTCACAATCTACCTTTTCACTTAAAAATGTTTCCGAATTATCATACCTTTGTGAATAATGTATTGCAACTGAAACAATATTTAAAATATGTTCTTCCACGAAAAATTTCCAATACGCTTGACTATTTATACTATCTATAAAATCTATTAATCTAAAATTTCCATATGGTTCATTGTTTAAAAACTTATCTAATTTGAACGAAGAAATAATATTGTCACTATTAAAATAATCTTTATAGCAAAATAAAATATGATTTAAAAATATTTTTGAACTGTTGCGAAGTATATGTGTCATTTTACATTTTTTATTCAATATATTATCCCCCAAAATTGTTAAAAAATATTTAGCCTCTGCCTTTGTTTTAAATAAAATTGGATAAAACAACTTAATAATATACTGTATTGTTTGGGATTCAGGTATCCCATCTTTTATATGCGTGCTCTTTATTTTATTAATAATGATATCTTTTATTGCTTGTTTGTCATTCAATAAATTCTTTTTTTTTGTAATTTTGGAGAGAATTTTATATAATAGCTCGTCTTCATCTATTTGTAAGTAATTTTTACCATCATATTGTATATATAAATCTGTTTTCGATATATAATAATATTGCATTTTCCCCTTCATGAAGCTATTTATATATTTTTCCTTTGAACTCGTATTTTTTTTTTCATTTTCTTTATACCAACATATTGATTCAATGGGTAGTTTATTACATATTGACTCATTTAATTTTTCTATAACAAATTCGTTGTTTTTATATTTTCTATATAACTCTATAACCGTATTTACCGATTTATCCATTGTTTTTTTTTCTTTTTTTAATTTTAAGTTAAAATATTCATAAGTATTTAAAGATTAGAATGAAAAAAAGTATATATATGTCGAACAATAAATCAAAATATGTATTAGAAATAAAAACTGTCCAAATAGCGCCTTTCCGGACATTAATGACTGCGTTAAAAGATATATTATTGGAAACGAATATAACATTTCAAAAAGATGGTATGCGTATCATAAATATGGATAAATCTCATACTATTTTGGCTCATTTATTTTTAGATGCTGAAAAGTTCGAATATTATTATTGTAAATATCCCAAAATAGTGATCGGTGTTAATATGTTTCATTTATTTAAATTAATCAATTCTATTGATAATGATGATACATTAACTATATATATTGAAGAAAGTGAATATTCAGATGGCATTGTTAATTATCTTGGTTTAAAATTTGAAAATGGTGAAATACAACAATCAAAAAATCAAAAATTAAAATTAATTGAACCAGATGAAGAAGAACTTGAATTACCAAGTGTGCAATTTTCGTCTGTCATTAATTTACCGTCTAGTGATTTTCAAAAAATAATCCGCGATTTATCAAATATTTCTGGTAGATTAGAAATAAAATCTGTTGGAAATGAATTAATATTTCGTTGCCAAGGTCCATTTGCAAATTGCGAATTAAGCCGAACGGAAATGGACGGTATCACAGAATTCATTCAAAAACAAGACTGCAATACTATCATACAGGGTGAATTTTCATTGAAAAACCTTGGCTATTTTATTAAATGCACAAATCTCTGCAATTCTATCGAAATGTATCTTGAAAATGATTTACCTTTAATTGTAAAATATGCTGTTGCAAGTTTGGGTGAAATTAAATTATGTCTAGCTCCTTTACCAAGTTAAAATTTATTAAATAACTCCAATTTATATTTCTCTTTTATATAAAATAAAATAATGGAAATACCAACCACGAAAGACAAATTTTTTAGTTTATTTGTCCATCCCAATATAACCAATAAAGGTCCAAATAATAATATATTCGCATTCAAAAAATTTTCATCATAATATACTATTTTTAAATTATATACTATTAATGATAACCCAAACAGTATAATTAAATAATTATAAGGTTTAAATAAGTTTTTAAAACTCAACACTAAAAATAATAAAGCTAAAAATATATTTATTATTTTTTTTAAAATCATATAATATATATGAATACAAATCCAATAGAGAATTTATCGCACAACAATTAATAATCTGGTTTATGTTTCTTAAATAAACATCCCTGGAAAGAAACGTCTTCTATTTCATTTAATTCTTTCACATTTTGAAATTTTAATGTCGATGTCCATATTTTCATTATGCAAAATGATTTTTTTGGCGAAACCGTTATACCATTTAATGTTTTTAATAATTCTTTGTTATTTGTTAACGATTCACCTGTTAACATATAAGATATATTTTTCCACACTTTTGGTATAGATTTATTTGTAATTTTAAAAGAAAAACATCCACCATCGCAATTTTTTGGATCTTCCCACATTGGCAAAATTCCCTTTCTCATAAAAAATAACATACAGTTTTTAATCATTTGGTCAGGTAAACTATTAACCAAAGCAATGACTCTTTCAACAGTTTCAACTTCGGTAATTTTTATATAACTTTTTAAAGACCAATCTGTGTTATGTGGTAAATGCGCCCATAAAACCCATTTATCAGATAGTTTATGTTTATTTTCAGAGCATTTGACTGGGGAACTTTCCATTAGGGAGCCTTCCATTATACTTATTATTAATATAATTTTCTTTAATTTGTTTTTTTTTATATTTCATAATTTATGAAATATAACATGAATTATGATATAATTTTATAACCTTCTTCTGTTATAGTGATTGAATTAATTTTATCTATATCAAACATTACGATGTTTTTATCAATAATATTAATCTTATATTCTTGATTTTCCAGTTCTAACTCTAAATCATCTTCTAAAATATGTTTTAAAAAATCAATACTTAAAATATTATTACCAGTAACACAATATTTACTTACAATATCATTTAAATCATATTCCTTTTCATTTACTATTAACTGAACATTTAAAAATAATTTTTTTCTTTTTATATTTTCTAATTTTTCTTTTAATTGTAAAATAGTTTCGTCGTCTTTTAATTCATCTTGTTTTATTTCTAAAAATACTTCATTATTTCCTTTTTTTGATATATAAATAAATTTTGCATTGTCGTTTTCTAAACATTTCTCTAAATCTTCATTATTTTCAATGTAAAAATCTTCGTCGTTTTCATAACATAATAAACATTTAAATACCCCATCGTCGGTTAAAACTACTATTTTATAAACATCTTCCAACGTCTCATCTTCGCATTCATTATGTTTACAGTTTGTTATTATTTCTGTCAATTTTCTAGAAACATTGTTATATGCATTTAAAACTTTTATTCCCTTTAAAGCAAAATAAATTTTAATATCATTCTTCGTTTTTATTTTATCATTTTTATATTTATCTAATAAATCAAATCCCAAACATACTGTTGATAATAATAATCCATTGTATAATAAATCATAAATCATTTATATATACTCTATAAAAATAAGTTTTAAATTTTTTTTTAATAAATTTATTTTAATAATAAATTTATTTTAATAATTTAATAATCGTTGATCTCTAATATGTCGCATTTCTGGACCCGCTGAAAATTCAGAATCCAACTTAAACCTATAATTTCTTTTTTCTTCAATTGGTCCTGCGCTTTCGTAGCTATTTCTAACACCTACACCGTGTTTTAAGTTTTCTCCGTGGCCATCACCACCATTACCCCCCGGACCATGGTCGTGATATAACACAATGTCGCGATTAATACCTTTTCCACCTGTTTCTTTTCTTATTTTTCCTGTTTTTGGATCTAAATTAAATGTAAATAACAACATTGTTACTATAACTGTCATTAAAATAAATGGTACAAAAATAATTAACCATGATAAAATCCCTAAACCTGCTTGACATAAATAATTTAAAATAAATGTAAAAAATATTGTCAAAAATATCTTTATTAATGCCGTATTGTATAATCCTTTAAAAGTATCTATTAAAACATGGGCCACTGAAAATATTAAATAAATTAAAGCCGGGGTACAAATTGTATTAACTAACATATTTATATATTAATAATATTTTTTAAAAAATAATTGGAAGTCCATTCACATAATGACCCACCTCATCTCCTATTTCACCATCATCCATGTATTCATATATTTTTCCAATTGCATCTTCGCTTCCATAGTATTTTGAACCTTCAAAATCAATTTCCACAACTTCTTCCTCTTCTTCCTCTTCCTCCACAACATCTTCCTGTTCTTCATCATGTTCCTCCTCTTCATCCTCTTCCTCCTCTTCCTCCTCTTCATGTTCTTCCTCCTCTTCCTCCTTTTCCTGTTCTTCCTCCTCTTCCTCCTTTTCCTGTTCTTCCTCCTCTTCCTCCTTTTCCTGTTCTTCCTCCTCTTCCTCCTCTTCCTGTTCTTCATCATCTTCCTCCTCTTCCTCCTCTTCCTCCTCTTCCTGTTCTTCATCCTCTTCCTGTTCTTCCCGTTCTTCCTGTTCTTCATCATCTTCCTTTTCTTCCTCCTTATCTTCCTCATTATCTACCTGTTCATCCACAGCTGACACCTTTTCTTCCTTATCTTCCTCATCTTCCTCCTCTTCGCTGGCAGTGTCAATTGTTGCATACTCCCCAGCGTTTTGTGCTTTTAGAATACTTTTGTAAATATTATTATCAATTTCCTCATTTTCTTCATCACCTTTCTGCGAATCTTTCATTTCTTCGGCCGAAAAAATATCATCATCTACCTCATAGTTATTTAAATACATATCAATCGCTGTTTTTTTTTCTAATAAATTTTTTTTCTTTTTTTCTAAATTTTCTTCAACCTCTTTAATAATATCATTTTCATTAATATCGGTTCTTTCGCTTTTGGTGTCATCAACCACCAATTCAATATTGCTTTTATCAATATTTTTGCATTCTTTTTGTAAATTTACAGAAGCTTTTAATTTATTTTTAGTAAAAAATAATTCTGTATATTTTTTTGAAAGTGATGCCAAATTATCATTTAAAAAAACAACTTGTTTTTTATGAATATCAACCTCCTCTTTTAGATTTTGATTTTCTTCAACAATATTTTTAATAAATGGTAAATTTTTAATGAAATTTTCAAAATGTTCTTTGTCATTTTTATTTTTTTCAATAATGGAAACCAAATGTTTTTTTAAAACATCATTAATTTCATTCATTATAGTGGTTACGGATAATTCTTTAGACATTTATAGTAATAATTCAAGATTCCGTTTAATATTCTTTTTTTAAATATTTATTCAAAATATATGGACAAAGCAGATAATTATGAAAAATTTAAAGCATGTTTAAAGTTAGTCATGTCTCAAACAAATTATACCGAAGAAGAGGCTACTGATAAGTTAAAAAAATGGGATAATGATTTTATTAAAGTAATAAAAGAATATTTAAACCCCGAATTTGAAAAAAAGAAAAAAGAAAAAAGCGTATCATTGAATCAAAAAGTTATAGGCGAGATAAGAAAATTTAAAGATAAACAATGTTTGAATCACATAAAAGAAAAAAATAGCGAATATGAAATTAACAAACTATTGTATTTAAATAGCCTTAAAAGTAACACCACAGACCATGCAACAGCAACATACCATGCAACTGCAACAGACCACGCAACAGACCATGCAACAGACCATGCAACTGCAACAGACCATGCAACAGCAACAGACCATGCAACAGCAACAGACCATGCAACAGACGATAACAAAGTTAATATCGATATTTAAGTTGTATTAATTTTATAAATACACCTTAAAAAACATTAAAACTATTCTTTAAAATATCAGTTTTTGTTTTAAAAATTTCCTTACTTTTTAATTTATATTTATTACTTTTCTTTTTCTTGCTATCTAATAAATTGTTCATAATATTTGGTTCCTCGTTGTTTTCTTCATATATTTCCGGCATTATTTTAGATAAAGGTTTATCAACAACCATTATTAATCTATCATTCTTTAATAATTTTCTATATTCTTGTATTGATAAATTACCCATATATTTATCCAATGTATAATAAGGGCTCGGTGCAGGTTTAATGTTTTTTTCATAATTATACAGTTTCCCATAAATATTATTTAATAATGAATAACGATTCCATAAAGTTGAAGTATCTATCTTTTCATTTTTCAAATAAGATAATGCACATTCTGGACTACAAAAACAACCGTAAACTTCAATTGTATCATCAACCACATTTTTTGGTATATATATGGTTGGATTGTCGAAAAAACATGTGCACCAAAAACAATGACAAGACTTATCTGATATATTATCCAATTTTAGATTTTTTTTTAGATTATTTAATTTACCCCATAATTCTTTACTCTTGTTTTTTATTGGCGTTTTTTCCTTCTTTTCAATTATTATATTTTGTTTTTTATCGCTATTCTTTTTTGTTATTTCCTCATATTGCAAAATATTAATTTTATTATGATTAATGTTAAATGCTTCTGGTTCTTTAATTTCAGGATTATATTCTATCGATGTTATATTTTTATTATTATTATTATTTGAAGTTTTTAAATGTAATATAATATTTGGTTTATATTCCGTGTTTTTTTTCTTTGTTTCATTGACTTTTATTATTTTTCCACCCTTTGGTTTTCTACCGCGTTTTTTTGGTGGTCCTTTTTTTTCTATTGTTTTTTTTTTTGGCTTCCTTCCGCGTTTTTTTGGTGGCATATTATATTTATATCAAATACTTAATTATTTTAAATACTTTTAAAATATACTTTAAATTATTCACACTTTTTATTATAACATTTTCTACAAATAGAAATATAGTTATTGCTTGATACTAATGTCTGCTTTTTTTCATTTGTTATTCTATGTGTAAAAATTGATTCTTTGAAAAAACATTCTTTACAAATACCCTTCAACTTGACAATATCATCACATAATGGTATGATATCTAAAATACTCCCGAATTTTTTTCTTTTATAATCACCATCTAAACCACAAACATATACCTTTTTCTTTTTCTCATTCACTATCGTATCTACACAATCATATAAATCTTCAAAAAACTGACCTTCATTTATTAAAAAAACATCGTAATCATCTACTATTTCATTACCATAATCATCACCAAATATTTCACTCAAATTATTACAACTTTTACATTCTACTAGTTTATTATTATGCGTTGCCATTGTTGTATTATCTGTTCCATATCTATTATCCATTGAATGATTAATTATACAACATTTAAAGTTACACGATTTATGTTTATTATACTCTTTTATTATTTCAGTGGTTTTCCCAGCAAACATACAACCCAATATTATTTTTAAATATCCCGTTTCCAAATGAAATGCCATTTATTATTATACTAAAATTTAATATTTAAATAATATATTTTTAATATTTAAATATTAAATTTTAATATTTAAATATTAAATTTTAATATTTAAATATATGGATTGCAAGCCTTGGATTGAAAAATATAGACCAAAGGATTTTACCGAAATAGTATTAACAAAAAATAATAAACAATTATTAGAAAACATTATCGAAATTAAACATTTCCCCAATTTATTATTTTATGGACCACCTGGGACAGGTAAAACAACTACAATCATAAATTTAATAAAAAAATATCATAATTTATATAATAATAATCTTAAAGGTTTTAAAATACACCTCAATGCCTCTGATGACAGAGGTATAGATATTATTAGAAATCAAATAAATCAATTTGTAAATACCAATTCTCTTTTTGGAAATGGGTTGAAATTTGTAATTTTAGATGAGGTTGACTATATGACAAAAAACGCTCAACAAGCATTGAGATACTTAATACAGCAATATTCAAGCAATATTCGATTTTGTCTTATATGCAATTATATTAGTAAAATTGACAAATCATTACAAAACGAATTTATTAAATTATCTTTTTGCAACTTACCCAAAAGAAAAATAAATACCTTTTTAAAAAAAATTGTTGAATGTGAAAAACTAAAAATTAACAATAAACAATTATCAAATATTCAAATTAAATTTAATTCTGACATAAGAAGCATGATTAATTATATCCAAACTAATCATAATAATATTAAAATAAATAATATTATAATAAACAAAGATTGGGATGTATTTTGTAAATTATTTAATAACAAAGATTATAATAAACAAAAAATAATAAAATATATAAAAAAATATTGCAATAAAAATAATATTTCTACTAAAAGATTTATATCAAAGTTTATATCATACCATATTCTAAATAATAACATATTTTTAAACAAAAAATATTTGACCTTTTTTGAAATTATACAGCATAATATAAATATTTCAGAAAAATATATTTTAAATTTATTTGTTAATCAATTATGCGAATTATATAAATCTCTGTAATACATTTTCATTCTTATTTCTAATTTTTTTATAAATACATTCGGCGATTGTTTACTTGGGTTAAAATTACTCTGTTTTGATGAATATTCTTGAATTATATTATCCAACTCTGTATTTTCTATTTTTTTATTTCTATTCATATTTTTTATATTTTTCATATTTTTCATATTTTTCATATTTTTCATATTTTTCATATTTTTCATATTTTTTCTATTATTTGTGAGCATTTCGTCTTTTCTAAATTTTTTTTTGTAAAAAAAGGTTTTTTCCTCTTCCATTAAATATCAATTAGATAAAATTTTTATATATAAAATTTTATCTACATTTTTGGTAAAATAATTCCTAAATAATTATTAATAAAATTGATTTTTTAAATTAACTTAAAATAAATATTATAATTATTTTAGACTTAAAAGAAATGGCTTTGGATGCCGAATGGGATGATTTTATGATAAATGGTGATGATTCTGACTTTAATAATATAAATATTTTTCCAAATAAAAATTTTAAACCACATTTCAGTGACATTTATATATCAACGCAAACAAAGATAGGGTTTTTGGATGATATCGTGGATTTAGAAGATATTTTTTGGAAATTACCAATTATAGATTATAAAGAAGGAAAATCAGGAATTATAAAAAAAATAATTAAAATTAACTCGCAAACTGAAGAGGAAGTTATTAAATTAGAAGAAAATATAAAAAAAGAGAAAAATATTTCCTATGATATAATTAATCAAATCAATACGCAAACAGGTAATGTAAAAAAATTTAAAGATATTAGAAAAATAATATGTGGTATTTCTAAAAAAGATTTAATAAATTTTCGAAAAAAAAAGAAAAGCGCCTTTTATAATTGCTTTGCAGTAATTATAAGAATAAAGTATAATAATAAGTTTCATGAAATAAATATTAAACTTTTCAATACAGGAAAATTAGAAATACCCGGTATTCAAAATATTGAAACTTTAAATATTGCCATAAAAATTTTATTAGATATCATAGAAAATGTTTCTGGAAAAAAATATACATATTTAAAAAATAAAGTTGAAACTGTTCTCATTAATTCAAATTTTTCGTGCAATTTCTTTATTATTCGAAATAATTTATATAATATATTGAAATTTAAATATAATATTCATAGTTTATTTGATCCGTGTTCATATCCGGGTATACAATGTAAATTTTATTATAATAAAGATAATATTAAAAATAACGGCGTTTGTAATTGTGAAAAAAAATGCAATTTAAATAAAAAAAAGAAAAAATTAAATAAATGTAAAATAATTTCTTTCATGATTTTTCGAACAGGGAGTATTTTAATTGTTGGAAATTGTGACGAAGAAATAATCCATATTATCTATAAATTCATAGTAAATCTTTTAAAAAAAGAATTGTTTAATGATATAATTACAAAAAAAATAGATGTTAAAAAAAAGAAAAAGAAAAAATATAGAAAACGTATTATTAAATTTACTAACGACATTTAAAAATGTTAAAAATGTTAAAAATGTTATTTAAAAATTTTATTTATGAATTTTAAAGGGGATATGTCTGAATATTTTTCATAATATAATGATAATGAAATTATTTTTTTTTTATCTATTTTTTCTTTGTTTATTTTTTTTAAAAATAAATGCAAAATAGTAATTTTTTTATCAATGCTAAATTTTGAAAATATGAAAAAATTCAAAAATATTTCTATTTTTTCAATATTTTCTATTTTTATTTTGTTTATTTCATTTAATATTTTTATTATTGAAATCCTTATATCTTTTATCCTTTCTACTATTATTTTTTTTTCAGTAAATAATTTTTTTTCTACTATATATTTCTCAATTTTTGTAATAAAATTTATTTTATTGTTTAATATTTTGGAATTATCTTCATCTTTATCCTTAAAATGTTTTTTATACTCTTCGTTTATGTTGTAAATTGTTTTTTTATAAACAAATAAACAAGCATCCTTTGAATTTAATTGTAAATAAGAATTACTATCTTCGCCTATTTGACCTATAAATTCTGTATAATATAAATAACTTTTTCTTAAATGGAAACATGATAATTCTAAATTTTTTGTATATAATATTAAAGTTAAAAATATATTTTTCAACAAATCATATCCCCTGTTTATTATAAAATTATTATGAACCATGCTATTTATATTTATATTTTTTGTTATATGTGACAAATATTCATGCAATATTTTTACATATTCAAAAATAACATTTTCATTATCTAAAATTTTATTTTTATACAATTCTTTATTCATTAAATTCATTTTTTTTGATTCACTCATTTAAATATATAAATATTTAAACATAAATATTTAAACATAAATATTTACACATAAATATTTACACATAAATATTTAAACATAAATATTTACACATAAATATCTATAAATATCTATAAATATCTATAAACATCTATAAACATAAATATCTAACCTTTGTTCTTTGAATAAATAACTATTTAAAGAAATAAAAAGAAAAACACTATAATTAATATAATATGGCAGAAGAAAATGAATCTAATGTATCTACTTCATCGAATTATAGATTACCACAAGGTGTTACATTACAACATTGCGCTAAATTAGGTGTTGTTGAAGATAAACCAATCATGTTTGATTACTGGACTAGCTCTTGCGACAACGATGTCTTAATTGGTATTAGAGAAAATGGAGAAAAATTATTGGTTAAAAGTGCCGATGAATATACCAGTCCTATTTCTAAAATATATAAAGTTGAAACCGAATACATCATTATTACTGAAAATTCAATCTATATCGTTTCTGCAGATATTGAAACAAAACGTGTATCATAATTTAAATTTTTTTACAAATTTAAATTATAAAATATCTCTTAACTTTTTCCGTTGTTCTCCAGAGAGATTTTTCGGAAAATTTACATGAAAAACCACAATTAGTTTACCAACCTGGTCCCCCCTTACCATACCCATGTTTTCTATAACACTTTTATATCCCGGATTTATAACCTTGCCATTGGTATTATTTATTGTATATGTTTTCCCATTTAAATGAGTAACATCAAATTTAAAACCAACTAGAGAATCTTTCAATGTTATATCCTTATTTACAACTAGATTTAAACCATGTCTATCCATTACTTTGTGATTATCTATCTTAATAAAAATTTTTATATCGCCCTGCATACCATGTTCATTTATATTCCCTTTCCCTTCTACAATAATAATTTCATTTGAATCGATTCCTTTATAAATATCAACATAAATTGTCTCATTCTCCGTTTTTTTCATATTATTCAATATAATCCATCTTTCTATCTCTAAAGGGTATTTCACCCCATTATATGCATCCGTTAATGGTATAGTTATTGTTTTTGATATCGCTGCCGGTTTCATCGTTTTTCTAAAAACTGGTTTCCCGTTTCTAAATATATGTATATTTGGATGACCATTCATACCACCCGGACCGGCAAATCCAGACATTCTTCCAATGTCAACCGGTCCCCCTCCAAAAAACATCTTAAAAAAATCTGGCATTTCACCACCCATTTCACCACCCATTTCATCACTGCTAAAAATATTATTACCATTAAAAAAAGGACTCCTTGATTTCATATCATAATCATTTTTTTTTATTTCATCTCCTAATATTTCATATGCCCTGTTTATCTTTTTAAATTCCTCTGCGTTGCCGCCTCTATCGGGGTGATGTTTCATTGAAGCTTTCCTATATGCCTTTTTTATTTCTTCGTGTGATGAATTTTTATCAACGTTCAAAATTTTATATAAGTCCATTTATATTTATTTACTATTGAGATAAACTTAAATATAAATTAACGAAATTAATTAATATGAATAATATATCTTTCTTAAAAAAATATCAACCAAAATATTATAAAGATTTTTATATTAAAAAAGATTATATTAACCTATTAGAAACATTACAACAAATGGATAACCTAAATATATTATTTATAGGTAGAAAGGGGGTCGGCAAAACATCGCTTATTTTAGCATCCATTAGAGAATATTATAAATGCGATTTAATACCAAAAAACGATGTATTATTTATTAATAGTTTAAAAGAACAGGGAATCCAATACTATAGAAATAATTTAAAAACATTTTGCCAAACACAATGTTCCATACCAAAGAAAAAAAAATTTATAATTCTTGATGACTTCGATTTTATTAATGAACAAAGTCAACAAGTTTTTAGAAATTACATAGATAAATATAGCCACAAAGTTAATTTTTTAATCTCATGCAAAAATAATCAAAAAGTAATCGACAATATTCAATCTAGAACAATTATTATAAAACTTAATCCAATTCAAAAAACAAAATTTAAGATTTTATTTAATAAAATTAAAAAAAATGAAAAAATAAAAATTACAGATAAAGCTGAAAACTTCCTATTTCGCATCTGCTCTTATTCTATCAGCCAACTACTAAATAATATGGAAAAATTCAAATTATATAACGAAGAAATAAATATTGAAAATGTTAAAAATATATGTACCAATATCAGCTTTTTTTCATTTGAAAATTACACCAAAGCCTGCTTAAATAAAAATTATGTAGATTCAATCAAAATCATTTTTGATATTTATAATAAAGGTTATTCTGTATTAGATATTTTAGATAATTATTTTCACTTTATTAAAATTACCGATTTCATCGATGAAGAAAAAAAATATAAAGTTATAAAATTAATCTGCAAATATATTGAAATTTTCTACACATTTCATGAAAATGAGATTGAATTAGCATTTTTTACAAATAATTTAATTAATAACTTAACTTAAAAATATTCTAAATATTATATATTATATGAGTCAAGTTTTTAAAAAAAATATAAATAAAGATATAATCATTCAATTTTTTAAAAAATTCTGCCAAAATGAAAAAAAAAAGGAATTTATCTTTTCTCCTATTGCATTTAAAAAGGCTGAATATAATAATGAAATTGAAAACTTAATAGAAAATCTAAAAGAACATTATCATAAATCTAAACAATTTTACTTAAATAGACAAATGACCTATAAAAACTTTCTCACAATTTTAAGGCAAGTTTGCAATCATCTTTGCATCCCATATACATCTAAAATTTTATACAATAAATCAAAATACAACATCATATATATTATTTTTTTAGATGGTCTCGATGAAACAAATGTTGTCGATATCTCCGATAACACCCTATAAAAATTAAAAAATAATTATTTTTTTAATTTTTTTAATTTTTTTAATTTTTTTAATTTGAATAACTCAAAGTAAACATTTTTGACAATATGGTGTTTCCTGACAATATTTGCACCTTATTAGAACGCACAAACCATTCGTAATTCCGCCTTTTTAATAATTCTTCTTTTGGTAAATATATACCAAACATATCAGAATCAAAATCAATATGACTCTCTTTCAATAAATCATCCAATAATATTACATACCCCTTTTGTGTTTTTGTCCCAAGTAAATTTCCGGGAACAACACTCATTACCCCAGAATTAACATTTTTAAACAAATTTCTATCTAAATTACCCTCGAAATCAGCAGCAGCGCTATTATCAGTCGATAAAGATACTTCCAAATAATTACACAAATCCTTCATTGTTTTATTATTCTTCTCACAGCCTACCAATTTATGAGACGGAAATAATCTTTTCTTTTCTGATGTATTGTTTCTTGTAACAAATTCTCCAACATAACAACCCTTTTTACCTAAATACTCCTTATGATATGGTAATAAATCCCTCATCATTAAAAAACTATTGGGAACAACCACACCACCATATTTATGCAATAATCTAAATAACCCCAATTGTCTTGTTCGCGTTTTTATAGGTTCCGGTAATTTATCCAAATTTATTGACCAATTTGACAACAATTTATGAAGACTATCGTCATTTATCAAACATATATTAAAACTTTCCCCACACCATTTAACAATAGTCTCCACACACATATTAATATATGGTTGGTTTAATTTATTATTATTTCTTGAATAAAAACTTGACCAATATCTCGCATTTGTATCGTGCTCGGTATGCACCCACATTATGGGTTTATCACTACCTTCACCATTTAACAAATGCTTTTGAACTAAATTAAATTGTATGTTATCTTCCCCGGGATCATATTTATCTTTGTATTTATCATATAATATACCCACTGCAGTTATTACAACAAATGCTCCTAATAATTTTTGAAATCTCATTTATATTATAAAAACATTTTATTTCATTATTTCAACAATTGTAAGTTCTTCCACCATAGCTTATTCCTTTCCTCGTTTTTCTTATCCTCCATTAACATATTATATGCCCTGTTTGCACCTAATTTTTCATTAGTATTTTCTCTGTTATGTAATATTTTTTTTGACTCCACTTTATTTAAAACTGCACCCTTCGTCTTTTCTCTATATCTTAAATATTGCTCAACGTTATCAAACCTCTTTTTATTTGTGAAATCTTCTTCTGTTACCGGGACAACCGTTTCAACATGCGCTTTTTTTAAATCTTCATATTTTAATTTACTAAATATATCTGACGAATATGAATAATCTGCATCTGTCTTATCTATAAAATCACCACTACCCCTGTATGACAAATCCCTAACTTCCTTGTTAATCACCAATTCTCGGCTTTCTTTCTTTTTTTTTTTAAATATTTCATTAAACTCATTCATATTTTTTGCCTTTTTATTCATTAAATCTCTCTCCGATTTTAACCATTCACCATACCCATTCGTTTTTTTATCTTCATGCGATAATTCAAACATTTTATTAAACCAATTACTAAAATCATCTCTAGATTTTCCCTTTAATGTTTGTTTTAACAATGTAGGATTTTTTTCAACACCAACATCGTTCACATCATAATCTATATTTGTTACTTGCTTTTTTGTTTTATTTTTAAATTTATATACTTTATATAACATATTGTAAGCTTTACTAAAAAATATAAACACATCTTTATTATATCCACTTTTATCTGGATGTGTTTTTAAAGAAATTCTTTTTGCATGTTTCATCTCTTCCTCCCCAAAATCATGTTTTATATTAAACAAATTCAATATATCATTCAAACTATAATTATTTATATCTAAATCCAACGATTCCATTTGTGTTTTAAATATTTTTAATATTTTAATTTTATATATATATATGCAAAATTTAAATAATAATCAACCAAATCAACCACCAAATCAACAACTAAATCAACCACCAAATCAACAACTAAACCAACCACCAAATCAACAAAATAAAGAAAAAATGGAAAAAGATTACAAACAAATGCAGAAAGAAGAAGATAAAAAAAGAAAAAAATTACAAGAAAAAATGGAATTGAAAAATACAATTAATTCATATAGAAGTATTAGACAACTTGGTAAGGAAAAATATCCAGTTGAAATTCATTACAGTAAACTTTTAATTGACGAAAAGAAAAAGAAAAAAGAAAAGATTGGTATTTTATTCACACAAAAGTCGGAGTCCAAAATGAATTTTATTGAAAATATTAAAGAAAAATTCTCCATTGATGAAAATCTATTCATTTCTACTGATTATGATATTGAAACTTTAGAAGAAGAAGATAGCATTGAATCCAATATGGTTAAAGAAGAAAAAGAAGCCAAAGAAAAAAAAAAAATAAAGCCTAAAAAAATGTTTAAAAGTGCAACATTTGAAACAATGATTGAATCATTCAAAAATTCAAATATACCAGAAAAATATCATAAGCTTTTATCTGTCCTTAATTTAAGTTATCAAGATTATAATAATTTTAATAAAATATACAATTTCGAAATAAAAAATGAAAGTGAAAGTGAAATGTTTGCTAAAATGGTAGAATATATTGAAGAAACATTGGCTCAAAAAATACCCAATATAAAAAAAATTGTTAATCTAAATACATTTTTAAAAAAATATTTAGATTCTTTCAAAAAAATAGTAAATTTCTCAATAGAAAAAAATATTGTTATTGTCCCTGATAATATGGCACTCTTTATATTATTCCACAATCTTGTTATTGAGAAATCCTTTTGGATGTTAATACCAGAAAAAAATAGAGAATTTTTACTTTTTCTAATAGAGAGAATTTTAGAAATCGTTGATGAAAGAAACAGCGAAATTAAATATTATATTACACAAAAAGACGAGGATGATTCAAATAAAAATTTTGAAGGCGCCATTAAAAACATTCTTAAAGAATATATTGGAAATTTAGATGACGGATATATAAAAAATTTTATTGGTAATAATAATTTAGATGAGGAAGAAGGGCTAATTAAAAATTATGAATTAAAAATTATCCCAGATAGAAAATATTACGAGGAAAAATCTTTCAGTCTAAAATGGGAAAAAATTTCAACAAGCGAAAAAATAAAAATTTTCAATCTTTTTTCCGATTTAAACGATAAAGAAAATTTAATCATTTTGCTTATTTCAACTGGTTCCAAAGGAGTAATACAATACTTATTAATTTCATCACTATTAATTATACATAATCAAAAAAATGACAAAAAATTTTCAAAATTTTTAACAAATAAACAAATAAATGGTTATTCTCTAATTCAAAGCATTTCTAATGATTTTAAAGAAAAAATATTTGTCACCACTGGTGATTTTGAAAGTAAAACCAAAAACCCATATCAACGATTTTTGGAATTCATTTGGGCAGAATATCAAACTATTCACGCCAAAACTAAAAAAGAATTAAAAAAAGAAAAGAAAGAAAAAAAAGAAGCTGTTCAAAAACATTATGAAAACATTAGGCTTAAAAAAGCTATGCAACAATAATTATAACATTAAACAAAAAGGTAAATTAAAAACTTAACAATATGTTAATACTTTCTCAAAAAAATTTTTTATTTCATTATCATTCGACGTTTGATATATTTCACATGGGTCTCCATTAATATACGCTATTAAAGTTGGAACCACGTTTATTCTTAAATAATTTTTTACATCGCTTCCCGAGTCAGCATCCACCATCACCATCTTTACCTTTTCCGGCATCTGATTAAAATAATTTGCAACTGTTGGTGCACATCTCTTACATGGACTACACCACGTAGCCCCTATCTTAACTATTACAAATTTATTATTTTTAACATACCTCTTAAAATCATCTCTTTTACTTATTATAATTTTTTCTCCTGGCATTTATATAAAATAATATAATAATTTTATATAATAATTTTATATAATAATTTTAACATTTTTTTACTATTCCGCATATGTCGCTTAAATTATCGTCCAAAAAACATATATGTGATTCCCAGAAATATTTACAAAACGCCCATTTAATATCAATATTTGTATTCTTTTCTATCTTATATTTTCTCACTGGTTCGCGCAATTTCTTTTCTAATAAATACAATGAATTTTCAGGCAACACATATGCCAATTGTTCGGCACTTGATATATTGTCTTCATTTTTTTCTACCATTACCACATCCCATAAAGGGACATATTTTAACAAATCAATAAACAATGGTGGATAATGATATTTATATTTCCATTTCCAATTATAACAACCACTTGAATAATACTTCATATTCCATTCCAACCCTTCCAAATAATTCATACAGATTTTTTCCAAATTTTCTTCATTTCTTTCTGTCTCAAATAATTCTTTATAATACCTGTTTTCCCAATATTCGCCATATGGATTTATATACATCTCAATGTCCCTATTATTTATAGGTATCATTGAGATTTCCCTATCTAACATCTTATCTTTATCAATTTTCATATTCTTTTGGTGTTTTTGTATCCTATTTCTAATACTATATTCTTTCTTCAAATTATCCAATTCCATTTTTGATAATTTGTCCAACATTTCCCTCAAATTTTTCCAACATATCTTCTCATTATCCTCCAACAATCGCAATTTTTTATTCCCCAAAATCGTCCTATATAATTTCAATATCATCTGTATCCCAAATGTTCTAATATTTAATGATGGGAAATGCGGCATAAAATCATTTCCCATAAACATCATTAAAAATACATAATCTTTTATTAATATTTCCTTGTTTTTCAAACCTTCAAAATCATCAAACATCTCCACCAATATCAAATTCATCAATTCATAAATATCCATCAAATATAAAGCCGAATTATCTATATTGGCATTTATATTTGACGCAAATTCAGGAGTCTCTCTAAATAAATATATATCTTTTGAATATGATAAATGGTTTAAACAAAGAATTATTAAATCGGCATCCAAACCATAAATTACATGTCTTTCTTTATTATTATTATTTCTTATTAGTTGGAAAATTTTATGCTCTCCTTCACCTCTTTCTCCTGAACCAGAAACAATTATTTTGTCTACACCGTATATTTTTTCCCTATCTCTAAAAAATTCTTTTATTTTTTCATCTAACTTTTTCATGAAATTTGTTCCGGGTGTTATAGATGTTTTGTCAAAGCAAAATTTTTCTTTTCTTTCTATATCACAATCTTCATATAAATCATCCAATAACATTTCCATAAATTTCGATTTATATCTTCTTTCCTTTTGTTGTTTTAATTTTGCAACTGGTGCTATACCATCAAAACTTATATACACCAACTTTTTTGGATTTATATTTTTTATATATTCATCTATCTTTATACAAACCTCTTTTATTAAATCATCCTCATTAATATCTTTATTTAAACAATCGTAAATTATTGAATTTGAATCTAAATAAAAATTATCGACGTTTTTATTAAAACTATTCAAATTTTTCAATAATTTATTATAATTTTTAATTAAATAACTGTAATAACTCGGTATTCCCATATTTACATTAATATAATCGAATATTTTTAATCTATTTTCGTAAAATAATATTATTTTATCGTTGAAAAAATTATTTTCAACCTTTTTTTTTATTTTGTTTAAAAAAAATAATTAAAATCGAAATATATTTTAGGAATAATATGACAAATATTAATTCGAAGGTTAATTCAAAAATTAATTCAAAGGTTAATTCAAAAATTAATTCAAAGGTTTATCAGAAAAAAACATTATCGTTTAAAAAAACTATGGAAAAAGTTAATTATTTTTATAATGTAATTTCAGATACTATTATTTGGATTGAAAAATATAAAACATATGACATAATAAATTCTAGCGATTTAAATGTATCTATACAAAATCTAGAAAATATTTATAAAGACCTAATCTTAATTAATACTAATTTAAATACTAGTAAGAAAAGTTCTGAACAAATCGTATCTAAATTACAAAAAATTAATGACGAAATTTCAATGATTTTTAAATCTTTCGGAACTAAAAATATTGAATACATCTTAAATATTTGTTATGGTAATAATTACTTGAAAAATATTATCAATGATAGCAACTACAGTAAATTTGAATTGATTTTAAAATATGCACATCCCGTAAGCTATAAAGTTATGCAATGGAAAAATAAACCAAAAAAAATAAATAATAATGAAAAAATATTGAAAAACAAGATTATTGAAGATTTTATGATTATCGAAATAGGACAAAACCTAGATTGTTATGACTTATGTAGAACCACAAATAACTTTTACACAAAAGTCTTCGGTGTAAAAATCGTTTTCCAAAATCCAGAAAAAAAAAATACAATCATTATAAATGCAATTATTGATGAAATTTTACTAACTTGTTTAAAAAATGATTATATTGAACAAAGACAACAAGAATGTCTACTTAATGCCCCAAAAGACCCCGAGTTTAAAAACAATAATTTCATTTCATTTATAAACCATTTAAGCATTAAAGAATGGATAATATATAATCATAATGAACTTTACAATAGGTTTGTTGGCTATAATAATCAAGCGCATTTGATAAAACAGAAAACAATATCACAAGTAGTTAAAGAATTTATCAACAATGACCTTTTTAATCAAAGGAAGACACTTACGATATTACTTTTACAAAAAGATGATAACGAGTTTCAATATCTTGCTTATCTTTTATATGATTTATTGTCAAATGAAAACAATGGCAATATAGACACCTTTGAACAAACTCTTTTATTCGATAGTCTCTCCTGGGAAATAAAAAAATCTTTTCGTTATGCTATGAAAAATACAATTAAATATACCAAAAATCTCTCCAGTTTTGATAATTCAAAGATACCCATCGAACAACAAATTTGTTTGTTAAAAGCTTCAGATGAAATAAAGGAAAAAGCCATGATAAAATTAAAAGAAGTAAAAGCTAAATCAGAAGATTCTGGGTCTAAAGCTAGACAGTATCTTGAAGGATTATTAAAAATACCTTTTGGTATCTATAAAAAAGAAAATATATTAGAATTAGCCAATACCAATTCCGAAATAATCATCCAAATCAATAAAAAAATAAACGAAACTAATTTTTCTTTTGATTGGAAAGAAAAAAAAATATATACTAATCAAGAAATTTCAAATATTATAAAGTCTATCGACACCAAAATATTATCAAAAATTAATAAACATAATATTAAAATTATTATTAAAACCTTGACTGACGGTAAAAAATACAAGCTAATATCCAATATCTGCCAAATTAACTCCATTATTAAAAACTGTAAATTAAAATACAAGAAATTATGTCATTCTGGGAAAAAAAACAATTACATGAAAAATGCTATCATTGAAACAATTAATAAATTTAAAGATAATGAATCATTCATTCACGAACTATTAAAATATAAAAATAAAAATAATATCATTGATGACACCTTTTTTAGAAAAAATATTGTGGAATTGCAAAATAATAAAAATACTATAAACGATAATTTAAAAAATATTAATGAGACATTGGAAAATTCTGTTTATGGACATCTCGATGCAAAAAGACAATTGGAGAGAATTATTGGTCAATGGATTACAGGAAAACAATCAGGTTATTGCTTTGGATTTGAAGGTTCCCCAGGTGTTGGAAAAACGTCTCTCGCAAAAAACGGTTTAGCACACTGTCTAAAAGATAACAATGGTAATTCCAGACCATTCTCATTTATAGCACTCGGTGGCTCAAGCAATGGCAGCACACTCGCTGGACATAATTATACTTATGTCGGTTCAACGTGGGGAAGGATTGTTGACATACTCATGGATAAGAAATGCATGAATCCAATAATATTTATAGATGAGCTTGATAAAGTTTCCAGGACAGAACATGGTAAAGAAATAATTGGTATTTTAACGCATCTCATTGACCCTACGCAAAACATGGCATTTCAAGATAAATATTTTAATGGAGTAGATTTAGATATGAGCAAAGTATTATTTGTGTTTTCTTATAATGATGTTAGCGCCATTGATAAAATATTACTTGATAGAATTCATAGAATTAAATTTAATCACCTAACTTTAAAAGATAAAATCGAAATTGTTAACAAATTTATATTACCCGAAATTTATGAAAATATTGGTATTGAAAATATCATTGAATTTGAAAACGATATCATTGAATTTATAATTGATAATTATACAAGAGAAGCTGGTGTTAGAAAATTAAAAGAAATCATTTTTGAAATTGTCAGTGAAATTAATTTAAATTTATTGAAAGAAACCGAAAAATATACATTGCCTATTAAAATAACTAAAATAGATATCGAAAAAATATATCTTAAAAATAGAACTAAAATAAATTACACTATTATTCATGATGCACCAAGGGTTGGTGTAATCAATGGTTTATGGGCTAATGCACATGGTATGGGTGGTGTAATACCCATACAAACTTTTTACTACCCGTCGAATAATTTACTCGAACTAAAATTAACGGGTATGCAAGGCGATGTCATGAAAGAAAGCATGAATGTCGCAAAAACACTTGCCTGGAACTTATCTCCTGCGAAAAATAAAAAACCGCTCATTGATAAAAAAAATAACGAAAAAGGTCTTCATATTCATTGTCCTGAAGGCGCGGTTCCCAAAGACGGTCCTTCTGCTGGAACTGCCATAACCATAACTATATTTAGTCTTATTAACAAAAAAAAAATTAAAAATGATATTGCTATTACTGGTGAAATTAACTTACAAGGTATGGTAACTGAAATTGGCGGTTTAGAACTTAAAATTTTAGGCGGCATTCGAGCCGGTGTCAAAACATTCATTTATCCAAAATCAAATAAAAAAGATTTTGACAAATTTTTAGAAAAATACCCAAACATTGACCTTTCAAACATAACTTTCCATCATGTTTCAAAAATAGAAGAAGTACTCAAATTAGTCTTCATTTAATGATATTTTATATAAATTTTTTAAAATTTATATAAAATATATATAAAATATTGGTTATGATATTTTATATAAATTTTTTAAAATTTATATAAAATATATATATATATAATGCCAGCCCCTTTTAATCCTAAAAATGTTATAGTATTTGCCTCAACTGTATCGCCCATTTTTATTACCTTTTTTTTAATCATGGATGGTGCATTAAATGGTAATGTCAAATTTATTGTATATTTAATTGGTTTGTTTCTAGCAATTATACTTGGTATATTATTGCGCGGTGGCGGTGATATGAATTTAGAAGGCCAATCTATCGCCGAAAAAACCGCTGAATTAGATAATTATGTGAAAAAATGCATGACATTTGATGGGCCTTTCAATGCTTCATACTCAATGAGAAAAGGACCAAGCTCCCACGCAGTATTTCATTCATTTACAATTTTATATATGTTACAGGGCATCATTGCAAACCCCAATGATGTAGGATGGCCGTTTGTTTTATCACTTGTTATTATTGGTGCTATTGACTTATTTGTAAGACATGGTAATAAATGCAATACAGTTGGCGATGTCATAAAAGGTATAGCTTTAGGTGTTTTTATAAGTATTCTTTATTGGCAATTAATTTCTAACACTAGTTTTCCGGGTATTGAATATTTATATTTTACAAAAGAAAACACTATGAAAAAATGCAAATTGTCAAAAACAAAATTCGTTTGCAAACGTGGTGATGATAAAGAAATTATAATTAACCAATAAAAATACAGTTAATATAATTAGTTAATATAATTAGTTAATATAATTAGTTAATAAAATGACAAATATTTGATTTCATAAATTTATCTAAATCATCCTTTATCTTATTTTTTATCCATCCCGAAAAATGCCTAGAAACATAATCTTGTTTGAAAAATTCTTGGCAAAAAAATTGATACGCTTTACTGATTGTTATTCTTTTATATTGTTCCAAAATTATTATATTCATCTCCTGTTTTTTTAACCTTTTATTTACATCATTATGAAAATTAAATAAAAACATCTTCATCAAATCCCTAGTAACCATCCTATCTATTTTGTGTTTTTTTATATAATTATTTGCATGTTCTTTACATATTGGACAAGGTAAATTATTACATATAATTTTATATATTTCTATAATTTTTTCATTATTTTTACTGTAAAAATTTTCCGTTATCTTTTCTATAAAAGTATGAAAAAAATACCATGTTGGTTCGCCCCATCTTTTTGACATTTATAATTGATATAAAGATAGATTTTTATTTATTTTTATAAACATGGATTTTAAACAATTATTGCAAAATGAATTAAATATAGAAAATAATACTAAAAATGATATTGAAAAAAAAATTTGCCACATTACATTTGAAAAGTTAAATGACGACTATCTTATACTTGACTGTAAACACACGTTTAATTATGATGCTATTTTCAAAGAAGTTTGTATACAAAAAACAATTGTCAATAGAAAAGAAACACAAAAGTTATCAAAATATTGCATAAAATGCCCCTATTGTCGTTTTGTTCAAAATGGCATTTTACCACAAAGAGACGGCTATCAATTAATACAAAGAGTAAATGCCCCTAAATGCCACGCAATGAAAATGAAAAAGTTTCAATGCAAATATGTCTTTTCTTCAGGAAAAAAGAAAGGCAAACCCTGCAATAAATACTCCGAATTTGAATATTGCTCACAACATCAAAAAATCATAGAAAAAAGAAAGTCTAAACTACAAAAATCGCAACCTGCACCTGGACCTGCACCTGGACCTGCACCATCAGCCCCTGCGCCATCAGCCCCTGCGCCATCAGTCCCTGCGCCATCAGCCCCCGCGCCATCAGCCCCCGCGCCTGCACCAGTTAATGAAATAATTTCACCACATATTAACATTATGGATGCTCTAGCAAACTCAATACACCAGCAAATTATTTCTGAAAAATGGCAAAAAAAATGCGAAAAAAAACATGATTTGCATCCCACCCTTAAACAAAAAAAATTCATAGCATGTTGCTCTCATACGTTCAAAAGAGGTAAATTTAAAGGTGAAAAATGCCCTAAAGTTGTAAACACAACCTCACCAAACGGCTCCCCTAATTATCAAAAAAAATACTTCTGTAAACATCATTCCAAACTCAAATGCAATGACACGATTATCATCAAACCTTATTACGTTCCATTATTTAATGAAAATTTATCACAAGACGACGTTAATAAATATTATAAAGATTTTATAGTGTCGAATGAATACGACTATGTTGAAAATAAAGGGTTTTATTACAAAAAAGAATGCTATTTAGCTAAAAAAGCTATTGTTGATAAAGCAAAAGAAAAAATGCTACAAATCAAAAATACTATTATTATGATTTAAACCAAATTATAAACATTTTTTAAGAAACTTAAAGTTTATATCATTATATATTAGTAATGACGGATAAAAGAGAACTCGTAGAGAATGTAAAAAGTTGGATTAGTATAGATAATGATATTAAAGAATTGCAGAAAGTTATGCGTGAAAAACGCAAAGAAAAGAAATTATACACACAATCATTGGTGGAAATCATGAAAACAAACGACATTGATTGCTTTGACATGAAAAGTGGAAAACTTATTTATACAAAAAAAACAGTAAAAGCCCCTTTAAGCAAAAAACATTTATTAGAATCTTTAACAAAATACTTTCAAAATAATAAAGAGTTATGCGACGAACTAGGGCAGTTTATTTTAGAAACACGGAAAGAAAAAATAAAAGAAAATATTCGTCGTAAACTTTAAATATATAAATTATCAGTAATTTATATATGAAGTTTAGATATCCAGCTAAAAATTTATTAGATACTAATAAGAAAAATATAATGGTGTCTGAAAACACCACATTCTTTATTTGTTTATTTTCTCGTAAAATAAATAATTTTCCCTTCATTCAATTTTTACTTTACAAACAAAATATTGGAGAGAAAAATATATTATCGTTTCCATACATTCATTTTGAAAAAAATTTAAAACATTCCCTCGAAAAAACAAACAAACTATTAAATAATATAACAAAAAAATCAAAATTTGAAGGTTTTAAAACAAAAAATGACGATTTTTATATATTTTACTCCGTCGATGATGATAAAATAGAACATGCATACAACAAAAATGATTATCTATATTGGACTTCAATGCACGAAATTGTCAATAGACAAAAATTAGCTAATTTAGATATACATTATTCAACAGTCGAATTTTTTTATACATACCCAGAATTCATTCATTGTCATGATAATAAAAACAAAGTAGTCGATATACCCATTGTCGTTTTATGTGACATTGAGAAAAATAGTTTTTTAAAAATATTACAGCAATACGATAATGATAAATATTATGTCGAAAATAAAGATAAAATTAATTATAAAAACAAATTTATGAGATTAATAATTTTTGATTATAAAGTAAAAAATAATAAAATTTATTATGACAAAATCAATTCAAATATTTTATCTATTCACAATTAAGACAAATTTTTAATTATAATATATATTTATTAATTATATATGAGATTAGCTTTAACAATAGTATTTTTTATATTTTTAAATTTTGTCTTAATATTATTTCCAAAGTTAATGCCTAACGTAATATCTGTTGACAAAACATTGTTCTGGGTTTTCTGGGTTAATGGGTTATTTATTCTATTTTTAATTTTACCCACAAAAGCAAGCTATATTTTTACTGGACCCAGTCGCGGTTCCTTAATTTCAAAAGCCATATATAGACAGTTAAAACAAACAAAAGCATCTTATACTGGTGAAGATTTAGCAGAAGATACAAAAAAAATGGAAACCGCCAAAAAATATTAAAAATTGATTTTTATATTATTTAATAATAATTAACATTAAATAATAATTAAAATGGAGAAAAGAATTAAACAAAAAATTAACACATATTTTCAAGATTTTAAACAATCGTTGAAAAAAGTTATTGATTCACAAGATTTAGAGACCGGAGCATACAATAATATTGTTCAGTTTTTATACGATTATGAACAACTCGATATTAATAAAACCGATTTTACCAAAAGAAAAAGAGTAAAAAACACAGTTCCTTTTCACGAAAGATGTTGTGCTAAAAGAGCCAATAATGAACAATGCACAAGGAGAAAAAAGAACGATGAACTATATTGTGGAACACATATTAAAGGTAGACCACATGGAGAAATTACAAACAAAACTTCCAGTAAAATTGTAAAAAAAAGAGAAGTTTGGGCAATAGATATCAAGGGTATCATCTACTTTATCGATAATGATGGTAATGTTTATGACCACGATGATATCATGAAAGGCACTGACAACGCACGTATCATTGCAAAATATGAAAAAAATGGAGAGGAATATAATATTCCAAGTATTTTCAATTCTGGCGGGGAAACGAAAGAATAAAAAAGAATAATATACTATTTTTTTTTTGGTAAAGCATCTTTTGGCACTGTATTTTTAATGCAATCTGTTATAAAACTAACAGTGGGTTTACAATCATAGTTGGTTCCAACGTAAACACCTGCGCTAAATCCTAGTATAATTTGCCACATTTATATATATATTATATTATTTTATGCATTTTCTAAACTAGAAGAACCTCTTAAATTATTATAAGCTGTCCAAGCCACATAAACAGTTAAAATACCCACAATCACAGTTGCCCCCAATTTAATATCATTCGTTATTTTGTCCATTATAATAAACATTAATGTTTCTTTTTTAAATTTATTTTCTATTTGTTGTTTTTTAACTTTTCTATTAAAAAGTAACGGATATATCTCTTCTTTCCAGATGCATCTTTGCCAGCCGCTTTTCTATATGGTTTCATTCTGTAGTATTTTACTTTCAGTATTTGTCGAATGAGATTTAACAATGGCCACTTCTGCTTTTTATCGGCATCTTTATGTAAACAAGTTAATGTGCTACTACTAAAGTTTGGCGTCTTCTTTAACTTTTCAAAATATTCCTTGACATTTGTATAATTTTCCATATTCATAAATATATCTCTTGGTATCAACAAATTATTTAAATCTGTCATATCATTTAACACAAATCCACATATTTTCAAAATTTTTAAGATTATTTCAATATTTTCAACACTTTCGCCATTTTCGGCGTTTTTTTCACTATTTTCACCCGTTTTTTCTAAATTTTCAATTTTCACTTTTTTTTCATTTTCTAAATTTTCACTTTTTTTCTCAAAATTTTCACTTTTTTTTTCCAAAAAAAAAGCGTTTTCATCCAATTTCATTTCTAACTCCATATATAATCTTATTTTATATATTTTTTAAATATTTTAAACGCATAAAAAAATAAATTATATCTCAAAATTTACGTTTTTTCAATTCTTTCATACGGTACCCCATATCTCACTTTGACGTTTTCTTATATTTTTTTCAAAAAGTTTGAAAAAAAAAATTCACCAACTTGTTTTTGCGATTTTTAAACCATATGTTTGTCTTATACTAAATAAATAAATATGTGTTTATTACCAACCCCAAAAGTTTGAGCGTTTTTTTTTCAAATTGATGATTCGAAAATCGATTTTGGACATTTTTACTTTGTCCAAAATCCATTTTCCAGAAAAAGAATTGACAAAAAAACGCTCAAACTTTCTGAATACCTAGGTAATAGGAATGACCAAAAAAAATTTGATTATGAAATGAGAGCATCCTTATGGTAAGAGCACTTTTTTTTTGAAAAGTTTGGTCAAAAGTTTGAAAATTTCGGCCGTTTTGGACATTTTTTAGGCTGTCAAAACGGCCTGAAATGATAACGAAAAAGTGTCAGAATTTTCACGTAAAAGCATACCCGAAATGAAAACAACCAAATTTAGTAATAAAAACATAATGATTTATTTTGCAAATGAAACCATGCCTCTTGAGATGATAACAAATGATAACGATGTGCTTGTTAGCATGAGTTCATCATTTTCACCGATTTATTTTTTCTGCGTTACTGCTTAACCGAGCGGCGATTTTGGCGACTTTTCGGAGGATAACAATGTCGCCAGATGACATATCATAACAAAACAAATAAATCATTATGGTTTTGTTATTAAATTTGGTTGTTTTCATTTTTTCAAAAAAGTCGCAACATTGAAAATGATATGTTTACGACAATCTACAAATATTGCCTTTAGCAATAATGATGCGAATTTTCGTGTTGAAATACTTTTTGAAAAAACCTTCATAAGACGCTGAAAAAAAGGCATTTTTATACAAAAAACGTCCAAAAAAAAAAGTCGAAAAAAACGAAAAAAACGAGAAAAAATCCATTTTTAAATTAAATATTTAAAGCAAAATAATTAAATATAATTATATATTATATACATATATGCCCAAAAAAGGTTATTATTGCAAAAAATGTAACTATACTTCAAAAAATAGAAATGACTTTAAAAAACATTGTAAAACTTTAAAACATACAAAATGTCTATTTGAATGTGATGGTTGTGGAAAACAATATAAATTTACAAGTGGTCTGTCAAGACATATATTGAAATGCCCGTTATATAAGGAATATGAATCTGCCTTAAATAATACTGAAGAAGACGATTTTGAATACAAAAAAGAAGAGACGTATAACATTGGTTGTGTAAATCATGATGTAAAAGATTTAATTAATATTATAAAAAAACAACAAATACAACTTAACGAATCTCACAAAATGATGGAAAAAGTTATAACCGAAACTGTGCCAAAAATTGGAAACAACAATAATAATAACATTTCCATTAATGTTTATTTAAACGAAACATGTAAAAACGCCATGAATTTAACGGATTTTGTCGAAAAGATTAACGTATCTTTGGAAGATTTAATTTATACCCAACAACACGGACATACAGAAGGATTGGCAAATATATTCACAAAACAATTAAAAGATATGAGCCCCACCGAAAGGCCAATACATTGCAGTGACAGCAAAAGACTACAATTTTATATTAAAGATGATGATACTTGGAGTAAAGATGAAAAGCATTTAAAAATAGATAAAACAATAAATGATGTTAAAATGAAACAAATGAAAAAATTAAAACAATGGGAAGACTTGCATCCTAATTATTTAACAAATGAAAAACTTTTAGATGAATGGCAGTTAATGGTACGCGAAATAATTGGACATGGTGATAATGAAAAAGATAAAGAAAAAAATATGATGAACATAAAAAAACAACTAGCTTCTACCACACCATTCAAATATAGTTTAAAAAATGAATAAATATAGTTATAATTCAACAAATAGAATATATTTATATATATAAAGATGACTGATAATTCAGCCAATATAACTATTGAATTAAATGATAGTTATATCATTGATATATCAGAAAACAAATTACCCATTAAAAACATTAAACATATGTTTGTTAAAGAAAACATTAAACATATGTTTGTTAAGGAAAACGTTAAACATATGTTTGTTAAGGAAAACGTTAAGGAAAATGTTAAGGAAAACGTTAAGGAAAATGTTAAGGAAAACGTTAAGGAAAACGTTAAGGAAAATGTTAAGGAAAACGTTAAGGAAAACGTTAAGGAAAATGCTATAGAAAACCCAGCAAATGGAGATATTCCACATTTAAAGAGAAGAAAAAGTATATATAATTTTTTTTCGCAAAAAACAAAAAGAAAAAGAAAGAAAAAAAAAAATTTAAGCATTAAAAACAATGACTCTAAACACGAGAAAATAGAAACAAAGGAAAATGTTTGCTGCGGGGAAATTACCGAAATTGTTCCAGACTTTGATTATATAAAACCCATAACTAAAGATGGTAACCAATTTAATTATGTTACTTACCTTGATGTCGAAAAAAGCATAAAAGTTATGTATTATGACATAAGTGAATATTATTCTTATGCTATGGATATCCTTGCCACCTATGTTAGAGGTCAAAAATTAATATATATGGAATCTAAATTTTATTGCGAAACAAGACTCAATTGTCTTATGTTCCCAGCAATATTCTTATCTTCTTTAACATCCGTTTTGGCAAGCGTTTTAGATAAAAATGTCATGGGGACCTCTATTTTATCTGGTATTTCTGCTTTAATCGCATTCCTATTAGCAGTTGTTAGTTATCTTAAACTTGATGCACAGTCTGAAGCACACAAAACAACAGCACACCAATACGATAAATTACAGTCTATGTGTGAATTTTCATCGGGTTATTTCCTATTAACAGCTAACAACAAAAATGACCCAAAATATGTGGAAAAAATAGAAGATGAGGTTGAAGAGAAAATGGACTACATTAATGATAAAATTAAAGAAATAAAGGAAACCAACCAATTTGTTATTCCAAGAACTATCCGTTACAGATATCTCACCATTTATAATTTAAATGTATTTTCTATTATAAAAAAAATAGAAAATAAGAGAAAGGAATATGTTATTAGGCTAAAAAATATAACAAATAGAATTAACCATCTATTATGCGAAATTAACTATAAAAAAAAGGAAAATGAATGTAAAAAAAAAAAGAAACTTAAATTAAAAATGGCATATGAAACAAAAAATGAAGCCGTTAGGATGATTTTATTGTTAAAGTCGGCATTTTCTATAATAGACCAAATTTTTGAAAATGAAATAAAAATTGCTGAAAAAGAAAAAAGAAAACTATTTAGTCCTTGTTGTTATGGACCGGTTGATAATCCACTAGAAAACAATGTATTTTTAACGGAAATTTTGGATCCATTTAAAAATTATTCGGGTTGGGAAGGGTTGGAAAAAAAATTAAAGAAAAAAGACGATATGCTTTTAAACAATATTATAAACGACTATAAAGGAGAAATTGATTCTAAAGAAGGGCGAAGGGAAATACTAAAATCAAGTAAAAGATTCATCTCAAAATTGGAGTTATATTTAAAAAAATAATAATATTTACAAATAGTATAATGAACAATCCTTTAGACGCTATCGTTGGTCCTTTAGATAAACAATACTGTTATTATTTTTATTTCCTTGCCATTATTTTTTTCTTTGGTGCAATTGTTAGCACTATTAAATTAATAAGTGCGTTATTTTCATCAAAAAAAATGATGACAAATTCTAACTTACAATACTTCTTCGTTATGGCACACTCCTTGATTTATTATTTGGTAAATAGAATATTATACAATATGTGCTCCAATTCTTTATAAACATAAAAAAATAGGGATTTCTCCCATGTTTTTTATGTTTTTTATGTTTTTTATGTTTTTATGTTTTTTATGTTTTTTATGTTTTTTATGTTTTTTTATATTTTTTATTAATAGATTTGAAATGTGCCGTCAGAGTTTCGCATGGCAATGAGGTCATCTTCAATTGGGTCCCAAACACCACCCTCATCGTCTATTTTCAATTTTTTTCCGGGCCAATTTTCATGTTCAAATTCTTCATATTCTTCATCGTCTTCATCATCGCTTAAATCACACAAATCTTCATTTAATTCAATATCTTCAATTAATACTTCGGCTTCTTTTTGCTTTTTCAACTCTTCAGCCTCTTTTTGCTTTTTCAACTCTTCAGCCTCTTTTTGCTTTTTCAACTCTTCAGCCTCTTTTTGCTTTTTCAAAGCAGCCTCTTTCTTTTTCTTCATTTCAGCTCTTTTCTTCTTCTTTTCCTCTTTTTTGGCTTTCAATGCAACAGCTTTGGATTGCTCAATATCGGTTTCTAATTGATTAGATGCCTCTACAGCAGAAACTTCGGCGACTTTAGTTTCGGCGACTTTAGTTTCGGCGACTTTAGTTTCGGCGACTTTAGTTTCGGCGACTTTAGTTTCGGCGACTTTAGTTTCGGCGACTTTAGTGTCCTCTTGCAACTTCTCGAGAACTTTACTCATATCGGGACCTTTAGATTTTGGAATATTGGAAATCATACTGTAATGAGTTTCAAAAACAGTATTGGCTTCTTCACTCCAATTTTCAGGCTTAATTTTTCGGAAAGTTCCGTCAATTCTGCTTTTTTTAATTCTCAAAAATGCACCATTATTACCCTTGATTTGTCTCCCATCATCATTTGGGTCAGAAAGTCTTTTCGGAGTCATCCAATTAGCCTTTTCTTTAGCTTTTTCCAATGCTTTTTCCTCTCTTAATTTCTTCTTTTCCTCGGATTCAGCAGCTTGTTTTGCCTGCTTTTTAGCAAGCTTTTCAGCTTTCAATTGAGCTCTTTCTTCCTTTTCATCATCAGTAAGAGCTTTCTTTGCAGAGGTTCTCTTCTTTGGAGTTACTTTGCCATATTCTTCGACGAATTGGGTAGCAAGAGACTTCAAATGTTTACCAGAATCGACAACGGTCAAATCATTTGCTGTATTTTCAACAGCAAATTCAATGAACATTTCAATATCGTTGGTGAAACGAGCTGATTGGCGAGTAGTAAGACCAGTGTAAGACATGATTTTAAGTGTTTTTTTAAGTTTTTAATAGTGTTTGTATTGTTTGAATGATACATATACATACACCATTTCAAAAATCAATTTAATTTTTAACCTTCATAACTGAATATTACCTTGTATATTCGATATAACCACCCCGACACGCCCCGTAGAAACCAAAAAAACCTTGAATATACTCGAATATACTCGAATATACTCGAATATACTCGAATATTGGCCCACCTAACCCTCCAATATGCCTGGGAATATATCCAAATTAGCAGATACGCCTTGTAATATATCCAAATTAACGAGATGCCTGGGAATATATCTAATTTTGTAAACATTGGATATGGTCGTCGAAGATGGGAAATAGTTCACTCATTTTCGACCCAAATATACTGGTAAATTAAATTGATAGTATGAACCGATATATCCGTTATATTATACAATGACTACACGACACCTGAAAATAGAGAAAGACTGGGTTCTGGGGAAAAATGGCAAGAAACTGCGCTATTTGTTCAAAAAAGACGATAAAACCATTATCCTCAAAGTTCCGAGTAATTGGACCGAAAACGCATATGATGATGTGACTGATAAATATGAGGGTTTTACCGTTAAAGAAGATATTGTTAAAAAACGCGGTAGGCCAAAAAAGGTGCAAAGAAAGGAGGAAAGCAAGACAAAAATCAAATCTGCAGCAACGATTGATACATCAGACGAAGAGTATGATTTTGATATAGGGGATAGGGTGAAAAAAAGCGATAGTGAGCTCGGTGTGGGAACAATCATTGAAATTACCAATAGAACAAAGGCTAAAATTAAATTTCCAGATAATTATGTTGAAATAATCGATTTTTGCAACATCAAAAAGGCACGAGGAAGAAAGGCAAAGCAAAAGCTATTTGTTGATAAAGAAGAAGATAAAGAAGAAGATAAAGAAGAGGATTTATTGGAAATATTGAAACATGATGGAAAAATGTATTTAATTAATAATATCAATGAAGTTATGACAATGAGTGGTGATTACGTAGGTGTATATGAAGATGGAGAAATAACAGAATAAATAACAGAATAAATTGATATCAATTAATACCCATATTTTTTTATGAAAAAAAAATATGCAAATTTTTATTAGAGATTTATGCACTTCGGTTGGGAAAACATTCAATGTAATTATTGATGAAAAAGACACTTTTGAAGAATTTAAAACAATGGTGGAAAAAAAATTAGGGTTACCTGCGAAGAATCAAAGGTATACATTTAATGCAAAACATGTTGAAGATGGTATTAATTTTAGAGAATTTTTAGGAGAAGAAATATTCAAGGATGGATGGTGCAATATGAATCTTTATTACAAGTATTCTTTTTAGTCTTGGACCTAGTCATAATTTTGACTTTAGTATTTTCTGGATGAATTTTTCGCGGTCTTCTTTTGAAAAATAATTTATTCTCATTAACCCTAGCTTGAATAGGGTCATTGAGATTTAATTTAAAATTTTTTTTATTGGTTTTAAACATTTTTTCAACTTTTTTTAATATTAAAAAGTTGAAAAAATCAATTTTAATTTATAATATTATTATATATGCCAGCCTATGGAGAATTCTTGAGAAATGAAAAAACATATACAGAACTGCAAAAAGAATTTATGCAAAAACCAGTAGAGCCTAAATTGCGAACAATGTTAGAAAATACCTATAGCGACACAATAGATGCAAACACTGCAATGCTGGAATTGGATGAAGTCAAAGCAGCTGTCAAACTGTTCAAAGAACAACCTGCGACCAAAAATGCACGTTCCGTCCTTATGAATGTTATCAAACAGGATGGCACCATGCATGAAGTTGATACGTCATTCCTCCCAACTCTACCAATGAAAGATAAAATAGAAATAATTTTAGAAAAAATTATTGCAGATATTGATAAGACTGTAAATTTGAAAAATCAAGTGCTTTCAGGTTTGTTGTTGGGACGGCGATGGATGAAGAATAGCCATTTGGAAATAGAGGGATACTCTTTAAAACAAATAATTTACAACAATGACGATGCCAAAGGACGCGCTTTCCCAATTTTCCGTAATTTTAAAAATACCGTTCAGAAAAAAATTGACGATTTAAAAATAATTTCAAACACCACTGACGTAAGATACAAAAGAGCGTTAATTATAAAAGATATGAAAACAATGTTAATAAAAATGTCATCGGGTGTTGTTGAAATGTCAAATCATTTGTTTTCACTTAATTGTCGTCGAGGTGATGTCGAAATACTCTCTCCATCATATAATTCTGTACAAATCACCAAAAAAAAAATTGATTCACTTAGCAACAAAACCAATTTAGGACAATGTGGTTCTGCGTATAAGTTAATTGGTTTAAAAATTATGCCAGACCCACAATCAGGACAACTTTATTGGTGTGATATAGATGGTCAGCTCCCCAGTAGTTCCAGTAGTTCCAGTAGTTCCAGTAGTTCCAGTAGTTCCAGTAGTTCCAGTAGTTCCAGTAGTTCCAGTAGTTCCAGTAGTTCCAGTAGTTCCAGTAGTTCCAGTAGTTCCAGTAGTTCCTCTTACAAACCTGTAAAATGTTATAATTGCCATTGTCCTCTATATAGCTATGGTATTTTAAATAAAATGAAAAAAACAAATTTTGATTATTTTGAGGCAAAACACTACAAATATTGGAATGCAATGGATTGCGAACATAGATTAGCTTTTATTTATGCTATATCATTGGCAACTTTACAATTTAAAGAAAACAGAGGCGAAGGCATATGGACATTTCAAAAAGAAAACGGAGACCATTTAAAGAAGTTGAGAGAATTAATTAACCAATTTGCAGCTTTTTTTGAATATGCTCCTGCCTGTAAAAAATGCAATATAAGAAAATCAAATCTAAATTTTTGTAATCCAGAAATATATACAAGGATACAAAAAAGAATATTAGAAGTTTCAAGAGGTCCAACAATATATCCACCTAGTTTGAGAAAAAAAATGACGGTGGCAATAAATGGCTCGACTGCACAACCGACATCGATTATAACGACCCACCCAAATTGTGCATATCAAAGAGAATATATACCATTAATTGAATATATTGAAAATTTAGGTTTTAATTTTCTTGGTGAAACAATTTTAACAACGCCTGGAATTACAGAAGAAGATGCTACCGACATTAATATACTTGTCGAAAATGAGCCTGAAGGAGGAGGTGACAACAAACTTGAAGAAGAATATTATCGGTTATTAGTAAATATTTATTCAGCTTTTGATAATAACATTTTAGGAAAAATACTTGACTTTAATATTACAGGAGATGAAATTGATTACGAAACAATGATAAAAAAAACGTTAGAAAAATTTGATACAGCTGTAGGTCGCTTTAAAACAATAAAGTGGTTTGATATTGAAAAATTGAAGAAAATAAAAACAATCGCTACCGACGAACTCAATAAATTCCACCGCTTGAAGAACAGTACGATGACTAACACGGTCTTACAACCCTTTAAAACAGATATTACAGCAGAAATGAGAGGTTTTTTCCTTGACAGTCCAACCTGGGACGATGTCATGGAGATGGGCGGTGGCACTGATTTGGACTTTTTATGGTGCAGTCCCATTAAGTCTGGTTTGTCGACGTTGCTGCGATACCCTATTGAAAAACAAGAATTAAAAATTTTAAATAAATTATTTTCCGTCGACAAAACAGGCGACCATGAGAAAATCACTTCCATAATCGAGGATGCGAAAATTTTGGTTAATAACAACATTGATGCATTTTTACCATATAAATTATTTGACGTTCATATCGAAGCAGCTAAAAAAGAATTGGAAAAGCAAAGAGGAGCATTACAAGTGATTCTGACATCTAATTTTCTTAAAACAAGAATATTTGTACTATCATTAATATTTGTTTATAAAAATTCTTTTACAATTGATGTGGCTCAACAAATCGAGCAAAAAAGACGCGCTTTAGAGTATGAAGAATCTAAAAGTCCCAACTACCATATAGGAAAAATAGATGAAATAAAAAGGTGTGAAAATTGTTTTAAAACATATATGGTATCGAAACCAAAAAATGCTTCCTTTTTCAAAAATCCGACCATGGGATTGATGAATATGTTAGGATTTTCACAGTTACCAATGATGGGTGGGACGAAGAAACGTGGACGAGAAAATGGAGATAAAGAAAATGTACGACCAAAACCAAATGCAAAATTTTTTGATATTTATGAAAAAGATAATGATGTTGATTTAAAGGATTATTTTTCACAACCATACAGTTCGTTAGAGCACAACAAATTAATAAAAGAATCTGCATCGGGCAGCGTATTTCTTTTTGAGTGGGCAAAAAATTACGGTTTAATAAAAGAATTTAAGAAAGAAACAATTGGGGATTTTCTAGACAACTTAAATTTATTGGTCCACCCCTTTCATAATTCGAATGACATCGTCTTATCATTTGGTGGGGATGGTTCAAATGATTCTTCGAAAAAAACATTGAATACTAAATTATTTAATGATTTGATGGAAGAAGCATTGGACACTTCTTTAATTAAACCCGGTGACCATGGTTGGAAATTTGAAGTTGAAGTTGATGACGATTACAAAAAAACCTTGAATATGTCACATAAAGCAGCAATAGCAGTAGTAAATTTAAGTAATATGGCACGTGAATATAGTGATTTTGAGATAAAAAATAACAATGAACAAATAGAAGGTTTTGAAAATGTGAAAAATTATTTAGAATTACTAGAACCTCCGCAAAACATTTATGCTGATTATTTTGGAGAATATTGGCAGATGACATATAAAGGAAATGTTAATGAAAATTATAAAAAATATACAGGACAAACCCAACAACAACCACAACAACAACCACAACAACAACAACAACAACAACAAACACAACAACCACAACAACAACCACAACAACAACAACAACAACAACAACAACAAACACAACAACCACAACAACAACCACAACAACAACAACAACAACAACAACCACACAACCACAACAACACAACCCTCATCAACTATCCAACAACAACACGACCACCAACACCAACAACACAACGAAAAAAAACACGACCACAACAACAACAACAACAACAACAACAACAAACACCAACGAAGAAAAGAAGGACAACACAACAAACACCAACCGCATCACTACAAGCACCACCACCACCACACAACCACAACAACACAACCCTCATCAACTATCCAACAACAACACGACCACCAACACCAACAACACAACGAAAAAAAACACGACCAAACCCCCTCTTTCAAAACTGGGTCCTGAAACAAAACCACGACCAAACCCCCTCTTTTCAAAAAATGATGATGGCTGGCAAAAGAAAAACAATCAAGAAAAAGAAAAGGAAAAAAAAATCGCGCAAAAAAAAAAAAAAAAAAAAAAAAAAAAAAAAAAAAAAAAAAAAAAAAAAAAAAAAAAAAAAAAAAAAAAAAAGAAAAA